>Ga0079224_100000089_pt1 | contig 65979 bp, 66 predicted proteins | sample Stecom2015_FD_80414 | JGI IMG/M metagenome (GOLD analysis project Ga0079224, IMG submission 80414) | Agricultural soil microbial communities from Utah to study Nitrogen management - Steer compost 2015 | ecosystem: Environmental > Terrestrial > Soil > Agricultural land | place: USA: Utah... | reverse complement strand
GTCGCCCGCCGAGGCCATGGCGTTCTCGCTGGAGCGCATCCGCCGCGGCGAGGACACCATCTCGGTCACCGGCAACGTGCTGCGCGACTACCTGACCGACCTGTTCCCGATCCTGGAGCTGGGGACTTCGGCGAAGATGCTGTCGGTGGTGCCGCTGATGGCCGGCGGCGGGCTGTTCGAAACCGGCGCCGGGGGCAGCGCGCCCAAGCACGTGCAGCAGTTCCAGGCCGAGAACTACCTGCGCTGGGATTCGCTGGGCGAGTTCCTGGCGCTGGGCGCCTCGCTCGACCACCTGGCACAGTCGACCGGCAACGCAAAGGCCAAGGTGCTGGCCGACGCCCTCGACCAGGCCAACGCCCGCTTCCTCGACGAGAACCGCTCGCCGACCCGCAGGCTCGGCGGCATCGACAACCGCGGCAGCCACTTCTACCTGGCGCTGTACTGGGCGCAGGCACTGGCGGAGCAGGACGCGGACCCGGCGCTGAAGGCCCGTTTTGCCCCGCTGGCGCAGGCGCTGGCAGACAACGAGCAGAAGATCGTCGAGGAGCTGGTCGCCGTGCAGGGCCGGCCTGTGGAAATGGGCGGCTACTACCACCCCGACCTGCAGAAGCTGGCCGGGGCGATGCGCCCGTCGGCCACCTTCAACGAGGCGTTGGCCGCGCTCTAGTCAACGGTCAGTCGCTGCCATGCCCGGCGTGCCGAGCGTTCCGCGGCACGCCGGCGCAGCCACTCCTCCACCTCCGCCCGCCGCTCCGGCCATGCCGGTGAGAAATGCGGCAACAGCAGGCGAACCCACGCTTCCTGCGCGCGCCGCGCCTCTTCCGGGCAATAGCGCGCGCGGGAGAGCGGCAGGTCGCCATCCTCGACCATCGAGGCGAAGCGCTCCGGATCCGACCCGTAGAGCAGGCACTGCAGGTTGAAGTAGCGCTGCAGGCCCAGCGAGTGGGTGTCGGCGTAGGCATCCAGCGAGAACCCATCGACACCCGCGACCTGCTCGCCGGCACCGGCGAGGAACCAGTGCGCGGCCAGGCGCAGGTTGTCGTCCGCTTGCCGGCGTGACTCGCCGTCCTCGCCTATGAACTGCATCAACGAGGTGGCGAACTGGTCGACCGCGTCTTCCTGCCGGCCGGTCACCGGCAGGTCGAGCAGGTCGATCAGGGCGTGCCCGCTCTCATGCGAGGCGATGAAGCGCAGGTTCGCCCAGACGTAGTCCTCGGCGGCCTCGATGGCATCCGGCCCGGTGGTGCCGAGCACTTCGGCGCGTGCGGTGCCCTGCTCGTAGAGGACCAGCAGCATCTCGTAGCACAGCACCACGTGCGCCCGCCGGGGGTCGTAGAACGCATCGGCTTCGCCGCACTCCGCGGCGATGAAGGTGACCGGCGCCGGCAGCGCCAGCAGGCCGTCGAGCCAATGGACTTCGGGCAGCCGGCGCAGCAGGTCCAGCTCCGCCACGCGCCCGTACACCGGCTCAAGCGACGGCGAGCGCGGGGGGAGGTAGGCGTAGCGGAAGTTGCCGACCGGCGTCACCGGGACCGCGCTCGCCTCCGCCTCCGAAAATCCCGTCGACGCCCCCGCTGCGGCGGACGCGATCATCGTCGCCATCACCCCCGCCAGGAACGTCCCTCGCCGCAGCAATCCGATCCACATACGGCAATGGTACGTGCCCGCCTGCCCAGTTCGTCGAGTAGCAGCAGCTTCGGCTGACTGGCCAGCGCGCGGATGATGGCGACCCGCTGCCTTTCGCCGGGCGGCACGCATGTCAAGGCGCGCTGCGTTAGGCTTGCGCCGGTCCCCGCCCACAACGAGACGTCGCATGATCCGATTGCTGCCGGCCGTACTCCTGCCGGGCCTCCTGCTGGCCTGCACCAACGACCCTGCACCACAGCAAGCACCGGAAGCGGAGGCCGCCGGGACCATGGCCACCCCGCGGCAGGCGGCGGACGAGGCCCGCCCGCCATCATTGCGCGAGGTCGTCGCCGGTGAGTGGCGGAGCCCGGAGAACCGGGCCCGCGACGCGTTCCGCCACCCGGTGGAGACGCTGGAGTTCTTTGGCGTGCAACCCACCCACAGCGTGGTCGAGATCACGCCCGGAGGTGGCTGGTACGCGGAGATCCTCGCCCCGTACCTCTACCGGCAGGGACGCTACGTGGCGGCGGTGGTGGACCCGGAGGCCCTGCCGGAAGGCAGCGGGCGGGATTACCAGCAGCGCTCGCGGGACCGCCTGGAAGCGCTCTTCTCCGGTGCTCCGGAGCAGTTCGACCGCGCCGGGGTGATCGCCTACGACCCGGCCGCACCGGTGTTTGGCACGCCTGCAAGCGCCGACGTGGTGCTGACCTTCCGCAACGTGCACAACTGGATGGCCGATGGCCTGGCCGAGGGGATGTTCGAGGGCTTCTTCGACGTGCTCCGTCCCGGTGGAGTACTGGGAGTGGTGGAGCACCGGGCAAAGGCCGCCTCCGCCCCCGACAGCGGCTACGTTCCCCAGGCGCATGTGGTCGAGCTGGCCCAGCAGGCCGGCTTCGTGCTGGAAGAGGCCAGCGAGGTCAATGCCAACCCGCGCGACACGGCGGACCACCCGAATGGCGTGTGGACCTTGCCCCCGGGCAACAACCACGACGAAGCCGACGCCGAGCGCTACGCGGCGATCGGTGAAAGCGACCGGATGACCCTGCGCTTCCGCAAGCCCGCCGACTGAAGCCACCGGCTTGCTCATCGCGTTCAACAAGCCGTACGGCGTGCTGTGCCAGTTCACCGACCGGAGCACGCCCCCGCGGCCCACGCTGGCCGGGTTCGGCCTCCCGCCGCATGTGTATCCGGCGGGTCGGCTGGATTACGACAGCGAGGGCCTGCTGCTGCTCACCGACGACGGAAGGCTGGCCCACCGCCTCACCGATCCGCGGCACAAGCAGCCGAAGACCTACTGGGTGCAGGTGGAAGGCGAGCCCGGGGACGACGCCTTGCGGGCATTGCGCGAAGGCGTCGAGCTGCGGGACGGGCGGACCCGTCCGGCCAGGGTCCGGCGGATCACGCCACCCCGGCTGTGGCCGCGCGATCCCCCCGTCCGCTTCCGCAAGACCGTGCCGGACGCCTGGCTGGAACTGGTCATCACCGAAGGCCGCAACCGTCAGGTACGGAGGATGACCGCCTCAGTGGCCCTTCCGACGTTGCGGCTGGTAAGGGCGGCGGTCGGGCGGCACGATCTCGGCCCCCTGGCGCCCGGCCAGTGGCGGCAGGTCCAGGACGCGGCGCCATGAACGGTGGGAAACCAGGCAGGGGCAGGTCCGCAAACACGGCCGTTCTGCTAACTTCCAGTTCAGCTCGATGAGCCCCGACCATTCTAATGAACAGCCCTGTCGCCGCCGCCGGCCGCATCCTGGTCGTCGATGACCAGCCAGCCAACCTCCGGGTGGTCAGTACGCTTTTGGGTCGGCAGGGCTATGCCGTCGACACCGCCGAGACCGGGGAACAGGCACTGGCGCTGTATGACGGCGTGGTTCCCGACCTGATCCTGCTCGACATGATGATGCCCGGCATGGACGGCTTCGACGTGCTCGAGGCCCTGCGCCAGCGGGGCCTGGACGTCCCGGTGGTGTTCGTGACCGCCGCCCACGACCGGGGCTTGCTGTTGCGGGCCTTCGACTCCGGGGTGGTCGACTACGTCACCAAGCCGTTCCTTCCGGAGGAGTTGCTGGCCCGGGTCAATGCCCACGTCGGCCTCAAGCTGACCCGTGACCGGCTGGAGCGCGTTGCCCGGGAACGCGAGGAACTGGTCAACCTGGTCGCCCACGACCTCAAGAACCCGTTGTCCAGCGTCCTGTTCGCCAGCGACATCCTGCGCCAGGACGGCTGCCGCCCGGAGCGGGTACCGCGCTACCTGGAGATGATCCACGAGAGTGCCAACGACGCCCTCGGGTACATCCGCCACTATCTCGAGAGCCGCAGCGCGGGCCCAGGGCGGGAGGACAAGGCCAGCGCGTGCCTGCGCGAGACACTGGAATGGCTGCAGCGCCGGTACGAGATCCAGCTCGATGCGCACGGGATCGCGTTGCGCCTGTCGCTGCCACCCGATGCCGCGCGCGTGGCAATCGATGCCCGCGTGCTGCGCCAGCTGGGCGAGAACCTGGTCACGAACGCGATGAAATACGCGCCCAATGGCGAGTTGCTGCTGGCCGGACGGGTAGGCGCGCCCGGCTACTGGCAGCTGGTCGCCGCCGACCGGGGTCCGGGGATCCCGGCCGCACGGCAGCGCGAGCTGTTCAAGCCGTTCACCCGATTGCAGGACGGCGACGACGGCATCTCAAGCGGGCTCGGACTCGCGCTGGCCAAGCAGATCGTGGTCAATGCCGGCGGGCAGCTGTGGTACGAGGACCGCCCCGACGGCGGCGCGGTCTTCGTGATCGAGTTGCCGGAGGCGGAACCCCTGGCCGACTGAGCCGCGGCTCAGCCGTCGATCGGTGCCTGGCGTACGTGCGGGGCACCCTGTGCGGTCGGGTTGCCGTTGCCGTCCAGTCGCCGGGCGCTGCCGTCATAAGTGTGGCCTGTTCCCGCACTCTGGCGCTGCTTGCGCCGACGGGCCGCGTACCAGAGCAGCCCCGCCCCCGCGACGGCCGCGGCCAGGGCGGCCGGATGGCGCCGCGCAAAACCGCCCGCAACCTTGGCCCCGGTGCGCATTGCCCCCAACGCCACGCCGGTCTCCAGGAGCCCGCCGGCTCGGCTCGGCAGGGCGCCGCGCAGCCGCTGGCCCATGTCCTCGGGGATGGCGTGGCGCAGGCGGTCGCCGACGTCGCCGGCCAGGCCGATTGCGCGGTCGGAAATGCGGTCGAAACGGCTCATCGCGGTGTACCTCACGGGAAAGATGGGGGCTAGTCTGCAGACGCCCGCGTTTTTCCGGCGTGAGCCGGTGCCGGCGCATCTGAACGACATTCAACCACGGCGTGGCTTGGGCCGGTGGGTCGCCACGGCGCTCCATGGATCCTCGGGCCACGGGTGGCGGGGGTAGCGGCCCTTCATCTCCTTGCGCACCTCCGGGTAGGTGCGCTCCCAGAAGCCGCGCAGGTCCCGCGTGACCTGCAGCGGCCGGCCTCCGGGAGACAGCAGGTGCAGTGTCAATGGCACCCTGCCGTCGACGATCCGCGGCGTCTCGGCCAGGCCGAACAGCTCCTGCAGCTTGACGGCCAGCACCGGCTCCACGGGCTGCCCTGCTGCGTCATCGAACCCGTACTCGACGGGCCGCTCAAGCCCGGAGGGCACCGCGATGCGGACCGGGACCAGGCGGTCGACCTCGCGCCGCAGGTTCCAGTCGACCCGGCCTTGCAGCGCCGCGGAAAAGTCGGCGGGCGCAAGCGCATCAAGCCGGCTCATGCCTTCCAGGGCCGGCTGCAGCCAATCCGTCACCGTCGCCAGCAACCGGGCGTCCGAGAGCTCGGGCAGGCCGAGGCCGGGCATCCACGCCCGCAGGGATCGCACCCGTGCCTGCCACTGCCTGAGCGCCGGCGTCCACGGCAGCGCCGACAGGCCGAGCTGGCGAACCGCGTCCACCAGCGCTTCGGCGTACCGGCTGCGATCGGGCGCGGGCAAGGGCCGCCGGTCGAGCACGATGGCATCGAACCTGCGCTCCCGCAGCGCCACGATGCGCCGGGTCGTGTCGTCCCAACGGACCTCGTCGGTGGACGTGAACCGCTCCGGCCACTCGCGCTCCAGCCGGGCCGGGTCCAGCGGCGCGGCCTGGAGGATCCGGGCCTCGCCGCGGTCGGCCGGTCCAGGCATGCGCAGCTGTACGGCCACCAGCCAGGGCTCTCCGCGCAGCGCACTGTCGGGAAGCAGCACCGCACCCCGCCCGCTGGCAAGCTGGTATCGCAGCGGGTCGCCCGGGTGCTGGCGCGCGATCCGCTCGGGAAACGCGTGGGCGAGCAGATCGCCGAGCAGGTGGGCCGGGAGCTCCGCGGGAGGCCGCGCGTCCACCCGCAGCCTGCGGCGCCACTGGCCGGCGAGGGCATCGATCGCCGCCAGCGCGCCGCCGGCACCGGCGCCGCGGCGTTGGCCCCGGAATGCGGCCAGGGCACGCCAGCGCGAGGCGAGCGCATCATCGCCACCGCGCTGGGGGTCGCGTGACTCCAGCAACGCGGCCAGGTCGCAGGCAAGCGCCGCCACGGCCGGGCCGCGGGCCGCAAGCAGCATCGCGGCGAGCCTTGGGTGGGTTCCCAGCGCGAGCATGTTGCGACCGTTCGCGCTCAATGCACCGCCCTGCAGCGCGCCAAGACGCTCCAGCAGGTCGCGTGCCGCCGAGAGTGCGCCGGTGGGCGGCGGATCGACGAAGCACAGCTGGTCCGATCCCCAGGCCGCCAGTTCCAGTGCGAGACCCGACAGGTCGACCTGCGCGATTTCCGCCCGGCGTTGTGGTTCCAGCCGCTGCGACTGCGGCCACAGCCGGTACGCCCAGCCCTCGGCGACGCGGCCGGCGCGGCCGGCGCGCTGGTCGGCCGAGGCCTGGCTGATCGTGACCAGGTCGAGGCGGGAGAAACCGCTGTTGGGGTCGAAGCGAGGCTCGCGCGCCAGCCCGCTGTCGACCACTACCCGCACCCCCGGGAGGGTCACGCTGGACTCGGCCACGTTGGTCGACAGGACCACCCGCCGCCGGCCTTCCGGCGCCGGCTGGAGCACGCGGGCCTGCTGCTCCACCGGCAGCTCGCCGTGCAGCGCCAGCACCTCGGCGTCCGCAGCCGGAACCTCGCGCAGCAAGGCCTGCACGCGCCCGATCTCGCGCTGTCCAGGCAGGAACACCAGCACGTCTCCGGGGTGCGTCGACAGGGCATGCTCGACGGCCCGGCGGACCTGGTGTTCCAGCCGCTCCTCGCGCCGCGCCGGAAAGTGCGCGACCTCGACCGGATGGCTGCGCCCGGCGCTGGACACCCGCGGCGCCTCCAGCAACCCGGACAGCCGCTCGCCATCGAGAGTGGCCGACATCACCACCGCCCGCATGTCCTCGCGCAGGCCGGATTGCACGTCAAGCGCCAGTGCCAGGCCAAGGTCGCCGGCGAGGTGACGCTCGTGGAATTCGTCGAACAACACGGCGCCGACCCCGTCGAGCGACGGGTCGTCCTGGATCATCCGCGTCAGGATGCCCTCGGTGACCACTTCGATCCTGGTATCGGCCGAGACCCGGCTTTCAAAGCGGATCCGGTAGCCGACGGTCCGGCCGACCTCCTCGTGCAGCGCGGCGGCCATGAAGCGTGCCGCCGCCCGCGCGGCGACCCGGCGCGGCTCCAGCATCACGATCCGCCGGCCCTGGAGCCACGGCTCGTCCAGCAATGCCAGCGGCACCCGGGTGGTCTTGCCCGCACCCGGGGGCGCCTCGAGCACCAGCCGGGGGTGCTCGCGCAGGCTGGCCTGGACCCGGGGAAGAACTTCGTCGATCGGCAACGCGGAATGGTTCACGTGCAAATGATGGCAGCCGGGCCGGCAATGCACAGCACGAGCCGGCGGGTCGGGGGCCAGCGACTACAATGCGAGCCCATGGAATTGATCGACATTGGCGCCAACCTCACCCACGACTCCTTCGACCACGACCGCGAGGCGATGACGGCGCGCGCCCGCCAGGCCGGCGTGGTGCAGATGGTCGTCACCGGCGCGAGCCGCGAACATTCGCCCATCGCCCTGGAACTTGCCCGGGCGCATCCGGGCGAGCTGTTCGCCACGGCCGGCGTGCACCCGCACCACGCGGTCGAGTACAGCGCCGAGTGCGACGCCGAGATGCGCGAACTGCACACGCATGCGGAGGTGGTCGCGGTCGGCGAGTGCGGGCTGGACTACTTCCGGGACTTCTCGCCGCGGCCGGCACAGCGGCGTGCGTTCGAAATGCAGCTGCAGATCGCGGTCGACACCGGCAAGCCACTGTTCCTGCACCAGCGCGACGCGCACGCCGACTTCATGGCGATCATGCGCGAATTCCGCGACCGCATCGGGCCGGCGGTGGTGCACTGCTTCACCGGCACCCGCGAGGAGCTGTACGACTACCTCGACAACGACTGGCACGTCGGCATCACCGGCTGGCTGTGCGACGAGCGACGCGGCCGCCACCTTCGCGAGTTCGTCAAGGACATTCCGGCCAACCGCCTGATGGTAGAGACGGACGCCCCTTACCTGCTGCCGCGCACGTTGCGGCCGATGCCGAAGGACCGGCGCAACGAGCCCATGTTCCTGCCGCACATCGTGGAGGAGCTGGCGCGCGACCGGGGCGAGGAGGTGGCGGTGACGGCGGGGAACGCCACGGCGACTGCGCGGGCGTTTTTCAGGTTGCCGGCCGCGCGATAGCCACCCCCCGCGCCAGCGTTGCTGTGCCTGCGGGCGACAGGATCACTTCAGCACCGTGGCCAGTGCCCACCGGCAGCTTTCCAGCATCCATCCGGGGAGCGGGGCCCGGATGGACACGGACCAGCCTGCTGGCATGGGCGCCACGGGGCCGGGTATCGGTCGGTCAGCGGGCGATCCTGGCGCAGGTGTCGCGACGCTCGGCCTCGCTAGCGCTGGCCCAGCGGGCCTCGGCCTCCTTGTAGGCCTGCTCGAAGTCTGCATCGAACGATGTCATGTCCAGGCCGGTAGCCTGATGCTGGGCGCGCTGCTGCTTCCTGAGCTGCTCCAGCTCGGCATCCGAGTAATGGCCGCACTTCGCGCCCAGGGCGTGGGTCGTGCCACCGAGCTTCGCCAGCTGGGCGCCGATGCCGGGGGGCATCTGGGCTACGGCCCCGGTGGCCCAGGCCAGGCTGGCAGCGAGGAGGAACAGGCGGGCGGTACGGGTGGGACGGTACATGTGGATCTCCTGGTGCCACGTGGGTTTCGGTCGGCCGGGCGTGGCGGGGGGAACCCCGGGCGACCCGCGTCGTCGCGGTTACAAGCGGACCAGCTCGACACGTCGGTTGGCGGCGCGACCATGCTCGCTCGCGTTGTCGGCGACAGGCTGGTCCGGACCGAAACCGCGTGCCCGCAGGCGCTCCGGGGCGATGCCTTCAGCGGTCAACGCCGCCACCACCGCGGCGGCGCGTGCTTCGGACAGGCGCCGGTTGTGGTCGGCCGCGCCGGTGTCGTCGGTATGCCCGTCCACTGCGAGGCTGAGGTCCGGTGACTCGCGAAGCATCGTGAGCACCTGCTGGATCTGCGGCTTCGAGTCGGGGAGGATTTCGGCCTTGTCGGTGGCGAAGTTGACGTGCAGGGCCACCTTCCCGGTGTCGTCCAGTGCCTGCCTCATCTCGCTTGCCGGAAGAAGCGTCGCGGTGGGCACGAACGCCTCGGTTTCGGCCACGATCATGCCGCCACTTGCATTGTTTGCGGACAGGTGGACCCAGATGTCCCGGTCCGCACGACGCACCAGGTAGGTATGCGAGGGTGAGTTGGCGATGGGTCCCAGCCCGCTCACGTAGCGGACCTGGAGGTCACGGTCGATCGAGTCGCGGATCTCCTCCGGGATGCGCGAGCCGGTCACCTTGACCCCGCCCACGCTCTCGACCAACCGTTCGATGTTCCGCTCCAGCTCCACTGGCGAGAACGACTTCCCGCGTTCGGCATGGACCAGGGTCTGGTAGACCCGGCCCTCGACCCACTCCAGGCGGTCGCCGGTCCAGAACGGTACGCGGTCCAGGTCGCTGACCGGAATGTCGCGGTTCGGGTTGCGGTAGCCCGCCGGTAGCGAGAAGTACGGGAAGGCGCCCAGCGGGGCATCGGACACAGGGACGGATGCGATGTCGAAGCCAGCGTCGGCCGCGGGGGCGTCCGGCGCCCCGGGGTTCACCTCCGGCGTGTGTCCGGCGGCCGGATCAGCGCCTGCCTGGGGGGTTGCGACCTCCCCGCTTGGCGCGGCGGCACCGGTTTCGTTGCCGCCACATGCCGTCAGGGCCAACACGGCGGCAGCCACGGCGGCGGCCAGGGTGGGACGGCGGAGGCGCTCGGGGAAAGTGTGCATTGCTTGGAACTCCTGGAGACTCAGAGACGGACCAGCTCGACGCGCCGGTTGGCGGCACGCCCCGCCGGGGTTTCGTTGCTCGCGACCGGGGCATCGCGGCCCAGCCCCCGCGCGGTCAACCGGCCAGGGTCGATGCCACGTTCGACAAGAGCGTCGACCACCGCCTGCGCACGTTGCCTGGACAACTGGAGGTTGCGCTCGGCGGTACCGGTGTCATCGGTGTGGCCCTCGACCGACAGTGCGAGTCCGGGCAGCCCCTGCAACAGCTCGACCACCTGCTCGAGCTGCGGCATGGAGCCGGTCAGGATCCGGGCGCTGTCACTGCCGAAATTGATCTGCAGCGCGACCCGTCCGTCGGCGTCGATCTTCTGCCGCAGCTCATTGGCGGGCAGGAGCGTGGCCGTGGGCTCGGGGGTCCCGGTCTCGGCAATGACCCACGCACCGCCGATACCGCCATAGGTACACGACTGGACCCAGATGTCACGGTCGGTCCGGTGCACCACGTACGTGCGGACCGGCTCGGTGGGCCAGCACAGCCCATTGGCGAACCTGCGGGTGAACTCGCGGGTCAGCACCGGGCCACTGGCCGAACGGGGAACCTCCATGTCGGCCAGCAGGACTCCACCGGCCTCGCGCAGGACGTGCTCGACGTTGCCGGCCACCTCCAGCGCCGAGAAGTTCCGGCCCTCGTCGGCACGGATATTGGCCATGTACACCCGGCCCTCGACTGCGATGTACCGGTCCCCCACCCAGAACGGGAACGCCACCTGCGGGAACTCGCTCGTGAGCCGATCGGTGGTGTGGTACCCGCGAGGAAGGCTGAAGTACGGGAATTCCCCAAGCGGTGCGTCGGAAAGCGGCACCTTCGCGATATCGAAGCCGGCCTCCGCTTCCTCTTCCGCGGCGGCGCCGTTCTCCTGCTGCCCGCCGTCGCCCGGTGGGGTGGTGGGCGCCTGTTCCTGCCCGGCTTGTCCCGCCTGCGCCGGGAGCTCGGTATCGCCACCGCACCCGGCAAGCGCGGCGGCAAGGATGGACACGATCAGAAACGGGGGACGGAACTGCATTCAGGGACCTGCAAAAGCGTTGCAACGGGTGTCACGAGGCGTCCCCGCCGGGGAGGGCGGCGGACTCGGGAAGCTGGAACAACACGTCGGGCAGCGGCTCGTGGGAAAACTGGTCGGCGTGGAATCGATAGCTTTCGTCCCGCCCACGCTTCCGGCCCTCCCAAGCAAGGAGGAGGCCGCGCTGGGGATCGATCCAGAACTCACCGTCGCTGGTGCCGGCGGGGCCGGTCCCGTCCGCACCGCGGTACCGCCACCCCTCGGCGTTGACGCCTGCAAGGAACCGTCTCCGGGTGGGCTCGCAACGCCCTTTCATCCCCCGGCACGGGGCATCCGGGTCCAGCCGCAGCGACCCGAGCCCACCGCTTGGCACTGGCACCGCGGCTCCCTGGTCGACTGCTAGCAGCCAACGCTCGCCGTCGCCGTTGTCGAGCAGCATGCCGCGCTCACCCGCCGGACCCTTGAAATCGACACGGCTGGCCGCGCCCTTGAGGTAGACGGTGACCGGGAAGGCGCGGGTCTTCGCGCTCGCCTCGAAGGGATCGCGGTCCACCATCACGCCGTGCAGCACGACGCCATCCGCGGACGCCGCGCCGACAGGGGCTGCAAGCGCGGCGCAGCCCACCACCAGCAATGCCAGTCGGCCAACCAGACCGGTCCGGCGGGTTCCCGCCAACGCCCTCATTGACGGAAAGCATCCAGCGGCACGCCGGTGGCGGCAGCATCGGGCACCTGCAGCGGGCAGTCATTGACGCGGCCGCTGTCGCAATCCGCCTTGAAGGCCTGGACAGGGACTTCGAGCTGCTCTGCGAAGGCACAGCTGGGTGCCTGTGCCGGGTCACTGCAGTCGGTATTCAGGCCCAGCGCCGACGCCTGCACCCAGCGGTGCAACAGCGGGTAGTGCCTGTCCAGGGTGGCCTGGTCGGGCGCGACCACGACCAGGGACGGTGCCTGGCCCTGTTCGATCTGTTCGGCCAGGTACGCCTCGTATTCCTGCTCGCTGGCAATCGAACGGCCGCTGCGGAGGTTCATGATCCGGGGCAGGTTGTCGGCCGCCGCGACCAGCCGTGGCTGCCCGTCTGGCCCGAACACCGCCGCCGACCGGATGAACGCCTGCTGGTGCTGCCAGCCCCAATAGACCGTGGTGCCATCGTCCAGCTCCAGCCGGCGCACCGGGTCCTGCTCGAACCCGCCGACGATCCGCTCCGACAGGGAGACCGGCTCCGCGCCGGGAAGTTCGACGATCACGTCCCCGGAGAATTCCCGGACTGCATCGATGAACGCACGGTAGGCCGACTCCGACGCCCGTGGCGCCGGAGCAGCGGTGGGGTCCCCTGCCATCGGCGTTGCGCTGGCATCCGCTGCCGGGACGCCCGCAGTGCCGCCGCACCCGATGAGCGCAGCCAGGCCGAGGAGGGTGGCCAGCGCGAGCGGCTTCGCGTGGGCGCGTGGGCGGGAAAAGCTGGACATTGCTCAGTCTCCGGTGGCTTGTCCGGGGCATGGGTCCCCGAACGCTGGAATCTTGTGGTCTTCGATGGCGGCCTCCAGGAGGTCGCCTTCGCGCCGCCGCCGGCTCTTGTAGTCATCAGGCCCGGACTGGAGCCAGTCGGCGAGTTCGTTCCATTGGCCGTTGTACACGTACCCCCAGAATGTCTGGCGGACGCTGCCCTTGGTCGTCGAAAGGCCGTATTGGTACGCGAAGTCCATGATCACGGTCTGGGCAGCCTCGGGCAATCGGCGGAACTCCATGCCAAGCTTGTTGTTCCGGTCGAACTGCCTTGCGATCTGGTTCAGGAAGTGGTGCTTGAACGCTTCGGCCAACAGCACCGCCTCGCCTCGGCTGACGCTCAACGGAGTCGCCTCGAGCGCACGTGCCGCCTCTTCCTTCTGCAGCCCGAAGTAGGGGTCCAGCTTCTCCATCAGATCATCGACGTCGGCACCGTGGGTTTCCCCGGACTCGGCGACGTAGGCGTCCAGGATCGAGCGGGTGCCCGAAGCACTCTGCTGGCCCAGGTCGATGCCGGTACTGATGGTCACGCCGCTGGCGCCGAGGATCTCGCCACCCCGGCGCGGGATGTAGCCTTCCAGCACCAACGCGCCTTCGCTTTCTTCCAGGAACTCATCATCCAACCGCCATTGCGCGGTACAGCCGTCGACGTCGGAATCGCCGAACTCGCAGCCCTGCGCCTGCGCCCAGGCGTCCATCGCCGACTGGTTGAGGAAGCACATGCCTGGATCGGGGCAGGTTCCTGACTGCGCCACTGCCGTGCCCGCCAGCAAACCACCCAGCAGCAGCCCGGCGAGCAGCCCACCGGAACCCCGGACAAGACGGGCCAGGCGCCCGGTTTCGTTGCAACGGCTCATTGCCGGCCTCCCTTCCATGACTCGTAGCGGCGCCCGGGCGGGGCCGCCTGCTGCAGTGCGCTTTCCAGCAACGGCCCGTGCGAACCCATGGCCTGGATGATGCGTCCATCACCGGTGCGGACCACGACCATCGGGGTAAAGCCACCCCAGCGCTCCCACTGGGAGCGCACCACGCTCAACTCCCGCCCGAGGCGACCCGCCGCATCGGTCGCGACATGCCCGCCCCGGCGCCGGCGGTGGTCATACCCGCGATAGTTGTCGTGCAGCGCGCCCGAGGCGTCGGGCGCCGCGAGGATCGAGGCCGCCATCGCCTCGCTCTCGGGCGTGAAGTACGCGACCGGTATCCACCGCACCGCCAGCCCCGGCCAGTCCTCGCGCAATACCGTGTCGAGCCGCGCGCAGTGGGGGCAATTGGCATCGCAAACCACCTGCACGTTGGCCCGTGCCCCGGCCGGTCCCGTCCACCGGACACCGGGTGCGCCCTCGAGAAGGCGCCACGCGTGGTCCGGGAGGGCCCGCTCGCTCTGTACCTGCGCGCCGGCGGGCAGGGTGCAGGCCAGCAGAGCCCAGACCAGGGCTCGCAAAAAGCGGAGGGCCACACGGCGGTGGACGGGGAGCTGCATGGCATTCCTCAGGTGCATACGGGGGGCTCCTCCGGATCGGGATCCGGCGGCGGGTGGCCCGGATCGCCCGGATCATCTGGACCGCCCGGGCCACCCGGACCGCCCGGACCGCCCGGACCGCCCGGACCGCCCGGGCCACCCGGACCGCCAGGACCGCCAGGACCGCCAGGACCGCCCGGGCCACCGGGGCCACCGGGGCCACCGGGGCCACCGGGGCCACCACCCTCGGCCAACAGACTGGCGTCGTAGATGGGTGTCTGCATCCGGACCGTGGCGGTGGCTTCCATGGGCAGCCGGAAATGGCGCCCGAGCGATTCGATCGGATGCTTGAGATCCACGTTTCCGGGATCCAGCAGCCCGCCGCTCTTGACGTAGTCGGACCTGCCCCGGAGAACCCGGTCGACGAACGGGACGATCAGCGGGTAGTCGTAGGTGACCCGGATCTTGAGGAGGTTGGCGTCCTGTACCGTGACGCCGCTGGCTCCCACTTCCTGGCTTCGGAAGGCCAGGTTGTCGTTGGGCAGGGCGAAGCGGCCGTCGTACTGCCGCTCGCGGAACTCATCCCATGCGGCCCGGGTAGGACTGATGACCTCGATCCTGGAATTGACCAGCAGGTCGGCCTCGGTGCGTACCCACGCCTCCAGCAGCCCGCCGGCGCCCGTGCCTGTCGCGTACAGCGGCACCAGTCCCCGGACCAGCCCGTCCTTCATCGCATCCATGCTCGCGTTGGCCACCGCTCCGGCGCGCGCTGCCTCGAAGGCCGCATAGTCCAGCACCGTCTTGGCGCGATAGATCAGCACCATCTGGAAGATCAGCAACAGCAGGAACAGGGCCACGGGGGCGACGACCAGGAACTCTGGCAGGGCCTGGCCGGCTTCCGCGCTCCGCGCCGGGCGTAGCGTTTGCCTCGGGGTCGTCTTGTCCATGTGCCGCCCTTCCTCCATGGATTCAGTCGCTGTCCGCGTGCACCGGGGCGGAATCAGGCCGCCCCTCATCGGCCGCCCCCTCGATGGCGAGCGAGAGCCGCCTTGCCAGGCGCAGGCTTTCTGCCGACACCGGCTCGCCCGCCCGCGACGCCGCCACTGCCTGCCGGAACGACTCCTGGGCCTGGTGCATCCTCACCAGGCCCAGGTTGTGCCAGGCGCGTTCGTTGTCGGGATCGAGTGCCAGTGCCTGTACGTAGGCGACCCCGGCCATGTCCAGCTGCCCGGTGCGATACAGCCCGTTGGCCAGGCGATACCAGTACGTGGGCTCGGAAGGCATCGCCTCGGCGAGCGTGGTGTACAGCTCCACCACCTCGGCATGGCGACCGGCCGCGTAGGCCTCGCCCGCCAACTGGTCGATGGCCAGCAGCGCGTCCAATCCCGTCCTCTCCGCTGCCCCGTTGCTGGCACAGCCGGCAAGGACGCTGGCCAACAGCACGGCGGCAAGGCGCCCGATCCCCTTCATCGCCATTCGATCCTGTCCCCCGGCACGATGGACAGGCGGCGCACCGCACCGTGGTGGAACTCGATCACCGCACGCGCACCCCGCTGCATGCACGTACGCCAGGGACGAACGTTCTCGCGCACCCCCAGAACCGCGCCTTCGGCATCGACGAACACCACGTCGAGCCGATAGTGCATGCCGAAGGTGTGGATGCTCGCGCAGGGCTCCAGCACCAATGCCTCGCTGGCGTCGGAAGCAAGCGGGGGCCTCAGCAGCAAGCCCCTGAGCCGCGACCACCATGTGCGCGCCAGCAGGGCGCGCGGGACGAGGTCACGGCCATTGCGTAGCAGGCGCCCGGTCTTCACAGCAGCCCGTCCTGCACCATCTTGAGATAGATGAAGTACGCCAGCACGATGAAGATCAGCGGGAAGAAGAACATCACCAGCGGCGCCATCATCTTCACCGGTGCTTCCAGGGCGAGCTTCTCGGCGCGCAGGAAGCGTTCCTCGCGGCGCTGCATTGCCTGCGCGCGCAGCGTTTCCCCGAGGCTCGCGCCTACCCGGTCGGCCTGGATCAACGCGCTGGTGAAGCTGGAGATCTGGGCGATGTCCATGCGGTCGGCCAGGCGCTTGAGTGCCTCCGAGCGGGGCAGGCCTGCCCGAAGGTCGCGCAGCATCCGCGCGAACTCCTGGGACAGCGGTCCGGACGGCCCTTTCAACACCGCCTGCTCGATGGCACCGGTGATGTTGAGGCCGGCCTCCACCGACATGGTGATGAAATCCAGGAAAACCGGCAGGTCCCGGATCACCTGCCGTTGCCGCACCTTCCTTCGTTCACCCAGCCACAGGCTCGGGTACAGCCAGCCCAGGGGGACGCCGAACACGAGGCACAACAACAGCGTGCCGGGACTGGCGTGCTTGAGAAGCACCACCACGAGCGCGAAGAACGCCACCATGATCCCGCTCGAGACCACCCGCAGGCCGGCCAGCTCCTCGGGCGTGATCAGGTAATCCTGCCCCGCGGCCTGGAGCGTGCGGTGCGACTTCTCCAGGCTGGATGACTTCAGCCGCGGACCGACGACATGGGTCGCGGCGCTGACGAGGGGCCAGAGCAGCTTCAACCCACCCGGCAACGGGTCCTGGTACTCGCGCTCGTCCTGGGGGACCTGGTTGAGCAGGCCGCGGAGGGCAACGAAGGCCAGCACGATCGCGGCGACGACGCAGAGGGAAAGCAGCAGCAGGATCATATGTCGATCGTCATGATCTTCACGCACATCTTGTAGCCGATGTACTCAAGGACGGCGCACAGGCCGATCACCGCGAAGCCCAGCCAGGTGTTGAACATCGGGGCCATGGTGTCGGGGTAGGCGAAGGTGAGGTAGCCGGCGATGGCGACCGGCAGCATCGCCATCACGATCCCCTGCAGCTTGCCTTGCGAGGTCAGCGCCTTGACCTTGTTCTCCATGATCAGCCGGCGTCGGAGTGTTTCGGCCAGCGTCTTCAGGCTTTCGGCCAGGTTGCCGCCGACATCGCGGGAGATCGATACCGCCGAGACGAACAGCGTGACGTCGAGGATCGGCACGCGCTCGGCAAAATGATCCAGGGCCTCCTCGGTCTTGACTCCCAGCCTCTGCTCGCGAAGCACCAGTGCCAGCTCCTGTGCCAGCGGCGGGTAGCCGTCCTTGACCAGGCTCTCCAGTGCCGGCGCGAAGCCCAGGCCCGCCTTCATCGTTCCCGACAGCATCATCAGGGCATCCGGAAGCTGTTCCTGGATCTTGTTGATGCGACGCTGGCGCAACCACCGGTAGATCTTCTTGGGCAACACGGCGACCAGCACTGCCGTCACCAGTGCGACCAGCAGCTTTCCGGTCAATGCCCACAGCAGCAGTGGCAGGACCACCAGCACCAGGATATTGGCGAGGTACAGCTGGCGCGGGTCGATGAACAGGAACATGTCGGCAAGGTTCACCCTGGCCTGTTCCATGAACGACTCGTGGTAGCGGCCCATGAAGGCCTCGCCGGCACGGAACGCGTAGGCTCCCGCAAGGCACATCGCGCCGAAGGCGGTTACTGCGATCAGCAGCAGTTGCATGGCTAGTACGCCTCCTCGGGCTTGCGGAAGATCGACAGGTCGATCTTCACCCCGCGATCGGCGAGCTCCTCCATGAACTCCGGGATGGCCCCGGTGGCGCCGAAGCTGCCGTCGACCTTGCCGTCGGAGCCCGAATGGGTACGCACGCGGAAGGTGAAGATGTCCTGCAGTTGGATGGTGCCGCTCTCGATCCCGGTGACTTCGGTGATGTGTGTCACCTTGCGCGAACCACACGGGAACCGCCGCTGGTGGACGATGATGTCCACCGCCGATGCGATCTGCTCGCGCACCACCGCCATCGGCAGCTCCATGCCGGCCATCAGCACCATCACCTCGATGCGCGAGATCGCATCGCGCGGTGAGTTCGCGTGCGCGGTGGTCAGCGAGCCCTCATGGCCGGTGTTCATCGCCTGCAGCATGTCCAGCGCTTCCCCGCCACGGCACTCGCCGACCACGATCCGGTCCGGGCGCATCCGCAGCGCGTTCTTGACCAGGTCGCGGATGGTGACCTGCCCCTTGCCCTCCAGGTTGGGCGGACGCGCTTCCAGCGCCACCAGGTTGGGCTGCACCAGCTTGAGCTCGGCGGCGTCCTCGATGGTGACGATGCGGTCCCGGGCCGGGATGAAGTTGGACAGGATGTTGAGCAGCGTCGTCTTGCCCGAGCCGGTACCTCCGGTCACCACGATGTTCTTGCGCTCGCGCACCGCGGTCTCGAGGAAAGCGAGCATTCCGGCATCGAGGGACCCGAACGTGATCAGGTCGCCGCCCTCGAGCTTGCGCTTGGAGAACTTGCGGATGCTGATGCTGGGCCCGCGCAGCGCGATGGGCGGGATGATCGCGTTGACGCGCGAGCCGTCCTTGAGCCGTGCATCCACCATGGGCGAGCTTTCGTCGATCCGGCGCCCTAGTGGGGCGACGATCCGCTCGATCGCCGACAGCACGGCGCGGTCGTCGGTGAAGTACACGTTGGATCGTTCGATCTGCCCGGCCCGCTCGATATAGATCTGGTCATGCGCGTTGACCATGATCTCGGTGACCGTGTTGTCTTCGATGAGGTTCTCCAGCGGCCCAAGCCCGATTGCCTCGTCGAGGACCTGCTTGGCAAGGACCCGTGGGTTGATCGTCTTGGGCAGGTCCGCGAAGTCCTTCTCCATCACCGTCGAGATCAGTTCGATGGTCCGCTCACGCAGTTCTTCGTCGGAGAGGCTCCTGACGTCCAGTCGGCGCAGGTCCATCTGCTTGACCAGCGCCGCATGGACGCGGGCTCGCCAGGTGACGATGTCGGGAGGACCGTCGCTGACCCGCGCCAGCTCCGTCGAATCGGACTCCGGCGCCGGCGCCTCGACCTGCACGGGGCTGGCCGGGGCGGGCGGAGGGACACTCGGGAAAGCAGGGGGCGGGGGTGGCGCGGCAGCCGTCGTGTTTGCGGCAGTGCGGGCATTCGCGTCCGAGAACACCCGCAACCGGTACTCCCCCACTTCAATGAGATCGGTACTGCTGATCGGCCCTCGCGGGCCGGTCACCGCACTGCCGTTGACCTTCACCGGGGCGCGGCCACCGGTGGCCTCGATGAACACCCCGGCTTCGGTCGCGCGGATCACCGCGTGGCGCCGGGCGATGGTCCAGCCCTGCAGCACCACCAGGTTGTCGTCGCTGCGCCCGATGCCACATTCGTTGTGCAGGCATCGGATCTTGCGGGCCTCGCTCCGGCCGGTTTCCACGCTTACGGTGAACATGCGCGCCTCAGTCGAAGATGTCGCCGCCGATGGCCTGCTTGAAGTCCTCGAGCATGCGGTCGCTCTTCTCGATGGCCTCCAGGTTCAGCGGATCATCGGGATGGACCACGCGCGGCGTCACGAACACGACCAGGTCGGTGCGGCCGGCCTGGAAATCGTCGGAGCGGAACAGCCGCCCGAGCACCGGGATGTTGGCCAGCCCCGGAATGCCCGCGAACCCCTTCGCACCGGCGATGTCGACCAGCCCGGAGATCACGATCGTCTGCCCGTCGCGGACGTTGAGTTCGGTATCCGTGCGGCGGGTCAGGAAGCCGGGGATGCCGGCGACCGCGACTGACGGATCGATCTTGCTGACCTCGGTGGCGACTGTCGTGGAAATCTCGCCATTGCCGTTCACCACCGGCGCGATATCCAGCTTGATGCCGTAGTCCTTGAACTCGACGTTGGTCGAGCCGAACGCGCCCCCGACCGGGATCGGCACCTCGCCACCGGCCAGGAAGCTCGCCTGCCCGCCACTGCGGGCGCTGAGCTGCGGGGAGGCGAGCTCCCAGGCGTTGCCGGTCTGGGTCAGCAGGTTGATCCGCGAGGTGATCGAGGTGGCGATGCCGAAATGGGTCTGCATCGGGTTGATGCGCGCCGGCAGGTCGATCCCCTCGAACGGGCTGCCATCCGGCAGGATCCGGAAGAACGAGCTCGAAAAATCCTTGATCGCGCCGCCGCTCGGGCCGTCGATCACGCTGTCCCAGCGGATGCCCAGGTCCCGGAGCTTGTCGCGCTTGAACTCCATGATCCGGACGTCCATCAGGATCATCGGCTGCATGCCCACCAGGTCGGGGCTGCTGAGGTCGACCACGTTGGGGTACAGCTTGGTGATGGCCTGGACGCGCGCAGACTCCTCGGCGGTGAGTTCCCCGCTGATCACCACGTGGCCCTCGACATCCGCCACCCGTGCCGCGGTGTCGGGGCCCAGCATCTGCCGGACGACCGACGACGTACCGTTCGGATCCGCGGTATTGACGCTCACGTTGACCGAACGCTGCCCGCCATCGTCGTACCACAGGTGCAAGGTCGTGAAGCCGCGCTGTCCTGCCCCGGCGATGACGACGACCTGCCGGCGATCGATGGTGGTGACTTCAATGAGGTCGCCGTTGCCGACCGCCACCCGTTCGATCGGGCGATTGCTGGCAAACACCTTCACCTGCCCGCCGTAGAGCTCCAGCCGCTCCGGCAGCGGCACCACCTGTGCCCGGACGATCCCGGCCACGCCCAGCAGCAGCACCGCCGCAAGGACGAGCTTGTTCAAGATTCCATTTTGCATTGTGTCTTTCCGATTCCTTACCGGCCGCCGATGATGTATTCCACGTCATCGCCCCCCACGCCCCCGAACAACGCCTTCAACGCCTTTTCGGAAAGCCCCGACAACCCGAAGGGTGTCTTGTCCTCGAAGTTGCGCAGCAGTACCCGCAGGTCCCCCATCTTCTGTCCCACGGTCAGCTGCTCTGCCTGGAGCGGATCGAGCTCCAGGGTCACGCTTGCAAACCCCCCATTGAAGTTGCCGCCTGGCACGTCCTGGACCCGTGTACCGGTCGCCAGCACGGTGATGTTCTCCAGCAGCGGCACCACGCGGGTCGCCGACTTGCCGTCGCCACCACCGGCGTCGCTGTCGGTGTAGGCAAGCAGGATGTCGACCGCATCGCCCGGGGCGATCATTCCGGAGATCGAGTTGTTCTCGTTCACCGACAAGGTGTAGCCGACCCTGCCGGGCACGATCACGTGCGAGAACTTGTCGTAGAGCGGAACCAGCGCACTGGCCGTGAGCGGGGTGCCGCGCTTGATCGGCGCCCGCACCATGCGGTCGATGTAGCTGCCGTAGTTCTCCAGCGTGAGCGCATCGGCAGGCACGAAGTCCACCGGGACGCTCCGCGTGACCATGTCGGCCTCGGAGATGGTCTCGCCAGCGGCGAGGTCGCGACGGGAAACCACCACCTGGGTTTCCTGCACCACGACCCGCGCCGCCGCAGTGGCCTCGTCGACCTTCTGGCGCACGTAGCTCACGCTCAGCAATGCGGCCACCAGCCCCAGCATGAGCGCGCCGCCCAGGTACAGGACGTTCTTGTTCGGTTTCTTGATTGCCACGGATTCCCCTTCCTGCTTCCTGAGGCTTGTCGTCAAAAATGGATTTCGGGTACTGGAAACGTCATCGACAGGGCGAACGAGAACGCCCCATAGAGATCCCTGATCGCCTGCATGAGCCGGGCGACCACGTTGTCCTGGCTGATGAGCACCACCACCACCAGGAAGGCGATGATGCTGTACTCGATCAGCGCGCTTCCCCGCTGCCGGCCCGGCCACGCGGCCACCTGTCGCCGCCCCGTCTGTTGCCGCATGCCTCTCCCCCGGCGCACCACGCTACTCAACGTTGACCACCGTGGTCGTCTCGATTCCGTCCCCGCGGGTCATCGTCAGCAACATCCGTCCACCCGAGGGATGCTCGAAACTTGCCACGCACTCGCGCTCCGACGGCCGGCACGCCGAACCCCGGCTCGCCTTCCAGCCATTCCCCCGCAGGTGGCGCGCGTAATGCAGCTGGTTCACGTACGGCGACAGCCCGTTGCTCAGCACCAGCGTGCGCGTCTGGTTTGGCGTGTCGAGGTGGACGATGTCGCTGAGCACCTCGGTGCCTGCCGGTACGTAGAACCCCTTGCCCAGTTCCGGCACTTCGCCGTCGCGTGGAAGCCGGATGATGCCGATCGTGCCGTCCGTGCCGCCGCCGGAACTGGTGAGCTCGACAGTGACGTAGTGCGCACCGTCGGCGCGGCCAACGATGGTCTTGTCGCCCACCTTGTCGACGACGTGCCGCCCCGGCCACTTCGCGGCATAGAACGCCACCACGTCCTCGACCGCCGCCGGTACCGAGAACTTCGACGCGCGCATGTCCAGGCCGTTGTATTTCATATGGCTGCTGACCAGCTCGCCCCGGCTGTCGGGAGGCAAGGGCACGGTCGGCCAGGCGTGCGCCTTGGTGCCCAGTACCAGAAGAGCGGCGAGCATTGCCAACGCCCGGACACTGCGCTTCCGTGGTCGCTCAATGTTCATAGGCTTCCAGACGATGCACCGGAACGATGTCGGGCTGGAGGTATCCCGGGCGCATACGCAGCGGAACTCCAAGCAGCGGGATGTTCTCCAGGAACCGGACGTCGTCCAGCATCTCGTTGAGGCCGCTCAGCACCGACGTGGGGACGAAGGTCCGGACCTGTTCATACACACTGCGGTCGTGCCCCGCCGACGGGCTGCCTGACAGGCCACCGCCGGCGGCCCCCCACCCATCTGCAAACACGGTATGGGACGCTCGGAACTCCAGGCCAAGAGCGTCGAACGGTGCCAGGAACGTGGCGGGGCTGCCATCCGACGCCTTCAAGTCCCGTGGCCGGACCACCACCTCCGCGGTTACCAGGCCGTTCTCGTTGGGCGGGAAACTGCCGGGGAGGGCCTCGGCAATCCCGGTAACCGTGTCCAGGGCTTCGGCGATATACCCCGCGGAACCATTCCCGTAGGGCATCAGCTCCAATCCGTCCCGCTGGAGGAGGGTCTCGCCCGAGAAGGTCCCCATGAGTTCGTTGCCGACGGGTGCATCGGCCGGGGCTGTCCCGGCATGGGAGGTGATTACCTCGTCTGCACGGCCGAAGTGGCGATCGACCAGCAAGTTGCGCTGGCGGTCACGCCACGAGGCGTCCATCAGCGTACCCCAGGTGTGATTCTCGACCACGGTGGCCTCCCAGGCAGCATTGCGGGCAGCCTGCTGGGTCGCCTGTCGCAGATGGGCGTACTTGGCAAGTACCGGAATCAAAAGGAAAAGCGGCACCAGCACAGCGGAAAGAATCGCCAGCTCGGTGAGTGCCTGCCCCGACTGCGTGTGGCGTTTCAAGGCGATTGCCCGCCCGCGGCCAACTCGGCGGGCCGCATCGCGGCACGGTCGATCGGCCCACCTACGGTGAATGCCCGGGTCGACACATGGATCCCGACTTTGCCTGGCGCCGGCGCCGCTTCCAGAATCAGCGCCTCCACGTCCTGCCGGGATTCGTCGTACACCGAGGTGATCGTAGAGACGTAACCCCACCGGTGGCCTTCCGACCAGGTGCATACGCTGGCGCCATCGGGTGACACCCACTGCTCGCACTCGTGGCCCGCGACCGTGCGCGTGGACGGACCGACCCACTCCGGCGCCGGCGGGGTCTTTGCCGTTCCAGCGGGCGCTCGGTCCAGGTGACGGACGCTGACCGGGCCTGTCGTCACCTCTCCGGTCTCCAGGTCAAGAGACACGGATCCAGACGCATCGTAGTAAACGTGTTGGCCCGTCCGCCGAAGCTCGAAGTGACACTGCCCGGCGTGGTCCGCTAACCAGCGCTCCTCGCGAATTGCCACGCCTTCGGCCGTTCGCCAGTACTGGCGCCTGCCGGTGTCGATGAGCGCGGCTTCCGCGTCCGACAGCGGCCTGGTCGGTACGCCCGCGTTCCGGCAACGTTGCACTCGTTCGAAATACCCCTCGCGCTTCGTTGCCACGCCGCCGACCAGGAACTGGAGCGATCGATCCAGGTATATGCTCGGGATGTCGCCACTATTGGCGCCAGCGGAGTCCTGGCCGCTTGCACCGGCAGTGGTGCCCACGCCGTCCTGCGCACAGGCAGACAGTGCCACCACCGTGGCGAGCGCCAGTTTGGCAGTGATTGCCTTGCGCGGCATACCCGAAAGTCGCAAACCCATCAGCCTCCCCCCGGGGTAACCAGCGAAGACAACTGGAGCAGTCCGTAGACTTCGTCAGGCGTCTCTACCAGCCGCGCTTGCCAATACGGACTGAAGAGGCTGCCCTGCTCCAGCTTCCCGTCGTGGACCAGGTCACCATTCCAGTCGTCCGGGATAAGGCGCGAGAACAGCCCGCCCGGGCTGTCCGGAGGGCGATTGAAGTACGTCTGGCCGGTTGCCACGGCGGTCATCACGTCACCACTCATCCGGTTATCAAGCTCGAGACGACTTCCGTTGGGCCCACCTATCCCGTCGATGTCCTGGCTGGTGCGCGCGTTGGCCCGCTCACTCTGGACATAAACGGTGAATATGGGTCCAGCCTCGCTGCCTTCGGGGCGCCGCCCATAGCTGTCGTTGACATCGTGATACGCACGCAGCCCGTCGTACCCGGCGAAGTACGCGTGGCGCTTTTCGTTGTACTTTCCACTTGGCCGCTTGGGCACGAAGAAGGGAACGTGGGCGGGGACGTTCACCGACGGATAGCGCTCGGCAAGATGCTTTGCCGTCGTTCCCGTAGCGCCGTTGTACTGTTCAAACTCCCGAGGGTCGGGACGGTACTCCGAGTACCAGCCAGGATCGCCTGGCTGCTCGCCCGACATTATCCCGGGGAAGAAGGACTGGTCGTTCTCCTGCGTTACCGCCTGGGCCCCGCCGAACCCCAGCGGCACGTCCAGCTCAAAATCGAACAGCCCAAGGTCGATTTCCACCGTGAGGTCAAGTGTGTCGACCGCGACCCAACGGTCATAATCCACGAGGTCGGTGCCACCCAACTCCTCGAAGCCGATCTTCACCAGTGGTATGTCGATCCCAAGCAGGTCACTGCGATCTGCACTGAACCGGTCGCGCGACGCCATGACTACGTTGCGGTAGCGATCCATCCCTTCGTTCCGCTCGCTGTTGACGTGGTGGGCGAGCAGGTTGTTCCCGCCGCTCAGTGCTGCAGTGGCTATCTGATCTCCCAGTACCAGTAGGCCGATCGGAGCAATCTCCGCAGTAGGGTCGTTTTGCTCCACCACCTCGATGGCGATGTCAACCGCGCCGGCCGCCGAGCCCCAGGTGAGCAAGGTGCTGGCGGACAAGGCCAAGGCGCCATTGATGCCATCCAGGAGCTGGATCATGCCGCCCAGTGCCGGATGCGCGGCATCCCGCAGTTTGCCCACGACATCTTCTGCAGCGCCATACGCCATGGCCAGCGGCTTGGCGATGACCCGTACCGGACCGATCCAGCTCAGATATTCGAAGAGGTTCTCGCCTGCGACGGTGTGGGTGTGGATCATGTTCATCCATGACCACAGACTCACCATCTGGGCGACCGCGACCTCGTTGGCGATGCGTGCCCGGTTGGTGTACGCCGCGAAGTTCATCACCCGTGCCTGCTGCACGGCAACGCTGTAGGCCGCGGCATCGGCGGTATTGGTCAGCGTGACTTTCTTGTTGACCGCCTGGCCGGTGTTGAACAGCAGGAGGACGCCCAGCAGCAGGACGCCGGCGAGGACCATGAACAGCACCATGGCCTGGCCCGCCTGCCGACGCACCGCCGGGAGGCGGCGATTGGCATGCTGACTGCGCGTCATTTCACTTCCCCCTGCTGCAACGGTGATCCCTCACCTTCCCCGGCCGGCACCGCCCTGTGCCGGAACCAGAAGCGGGCCTGCGTGGTGGCAGGCCCGCTTCGCCGGAGGTGGCCCCAGCCACCCCCGCCAACCGTCACTGGCTGATGCTGTTCTCGTATGAACCCATGTTCTTCTCGGTCTGGGCATCCCCGGACGCGGCGTCGGCGGCGTTCTGCGCGGCCGAGATCTCCTGGGTGGCCTTCTGGCCCGAGAGCTCGGAGGCCATGCCGGCCATCTGGTTGCGGACCGTGCCGCCGAAGAAGCTCACGACGGTGATCGACGCAATGGCGATCAGCGCAACGATGATGATGTACTCGGTCATGCCCTGGCCACGTTGGCCGGTGCGGAAACGGCGCTGCTTGATGTGCATTGGGTTCTTCTCCCTCCGGGTCTGGACGCTGGAAAGGTCCCGTGCCGCTTTGTGTCGACACTGGACCAGCCTGTACTGCATTCCCCCCTGACAATGCCGTGTCGCGTCAACATGTGCCGCTTGGGGACGAGCGCGACCCTACCCAGACCGGGTTACAGATTCAACAGCAGCTGAAGGACCAAGGCCCCGTTATGTGACGCGCTTTGCGGGATTTGCCCCTGAGCGGCACATCAACCCCGTCTGTGCAGGCCCGGCGAAGTCTCCGCTCAGCTCCGCAGCCCCGTCCCCCGCCGCAGCAGCCACAGTCCCAGCGCCGCCAGCCCCACCACGAACCCCACCATCAGCACGTAGCTGATCCACAGCGGCACGTCACTGCTGCCCAGCAGCCCATGGCGGAAGGCATTGACCATGTAGAAGATCGGATTGGCCCGGGTCAGCGCCTGGGCCCAGTCCGGGAGCAGGGTGATCGAATAGAAGACGCCGCCCAGGTAGGTCAGCGGGGTCAGGATGAAGGTCGGTACGATCGCGACGTCGTCGAACTTGCGCGCGAACACCGCGTTGATGAAACCGGCCAGCGCGAAGATCGCCGAGCCCAGGAACACCGTGGTCGCGGTCACCAGCGGATTGGCGATGCGCACGTCGGTGAACAGCGAGGCGATCAGCATCACGATCACGCCCACCGCCAGCCCGCGGGCCACGGCGCCGGCGACGTAGCCACCCAGGATCACCCAGTTGGGCATCGGGCTGACCAGCAGTTCCTCGACGTAATGCCCGAACTTGGCGCCGAAGAAGCTGGAGGCGATGTTGCCGTAGCTGTTCTGGATCACGCTCATCATCACCAGCCCGGGGACGATGAAGTCCATGTAGGCGATGCCGTCCATGGTCCCGATGCGCGAGCCGATCAGGCCGCCGAAGATCAGGAAGTACAGCGTCATCGTGATGGCTGGCGGAACCAGCGTCTGCGCCCAGATCCGCATGATCCGGGAGATCTCGCGGCGTGCGATGGTGTAGAGCGCGACCAGGTTCGGCGTACCGCTCATGCGCTTGCTCCGGAAGGGGCCACGATGCGCACGAACAGCTCCTCGAGCCGGTTGCTGCGGGTGCGCATCGAACGCACCCGGATGCCGGCGCCGTCGAGCGCGGCAAACACGTGGTTGAGGTTCATGGTGCGCGGCATGTCCAGTTCAAGCGTGTGGCGATCGGTGGCCAGCAGGGTGGCTCCCTCCACCGCCGGCAGCCGCGGGGGCAGCTCGCCGTCGATGTCCAGCACGAAGCCTTCCACGTCGAGCCTTGCCAGCAGCGACTTCATCGGGCCACTGGAGACGATCTCGCCGTGGTTGATGATCGCCAGGTTGCGGCACAGGGTCTCGGCTTCCTCGAGGTAGTGGGTGGTGAGGATGATGGTCGTGCCGGACTGGTTGATGCTGCGCAGGGTGCGCCACATGTCGCGGCGGATCTCGATGTCGACCCCCGCGGTGGGTTCGTCGAGGATCAGCAGGCGCGGCCGGGTCATCATGGCCCGGGCAATCATCAGCCGGCGCTTCATGCCGCCCGACAGGGTGCGGCTGGACACCTCGGCCTTTTCCCACAAGTGGGCCCGCCGCAGTTCCTCCTCGGCCCGGTGCATCGCCTCGGCGCGGGAGACCCCGTAGAAGCCCGCGTAGTTGACCAAGATGTCGAGCGGCTTCTCGAAGGTGTTGAAGTTGATCTCCTGGGGCACCAGGCCGATCTGCCGCATCGCCGCACTGCGGTCGCGGGCAATGTCGATGCCGAACACCTCGACCTGCCCCCCCGTCAGGTTCACCAGCGAGCTGACGATGCCGATCAGGGTGCTCTTGCCGGCGCCATTGGGGCCGAGCAAGGCGAAGAAGTCGCCCTCGGTGACCTCCAGCGATACGCCTTTCAGCGCCTGGACGCCGTTTTCATAGGTCTTGCGCAGCTCGCGGATCGACAGGGCCGGGACCGCGCCGGCGGGAGCCGACGCGTGCCCGCCGGCGAGCGCCGTCGGGGTGTGGTTCATGCGCTTGCAGCCTTGTGCGGGGAGGGGCGGACGACAAGGTGTCACGCCGGGACCGCGTTAGTATAGGCGGCTCGCCGCGGTGGCCCCGGCACAGTCCGTCCCGCCTGCCACACGGCCCGCCCCTCCGCGTCCGCAGGTCCCCCTTTTGCCGATCCAGCGCTTTCCCCTCCAGCTCGAGTCCTGGCGCCCGCTGGCGCCGGGCATCTGCCACTACGTCTTCAACCGCGGTGACGGCCAGCCGCTGCCGTTCCAGCCCGGCCAGTTCATCCAGGTCCACTTCCGCTACGCCGACGGCACCGAAACCAAGCGCAGCTATTCGCTCGCCACGGTGCACCCGCCCGGCGGCGAACCGACCGGCCAGGTGGAGATCGCGGTGAGCTTCGTCCCCGGCGGTGCCGCCACCGCGCTGTTCGAGGGCCTGGAACCCGGCGACACGCTCGAGGCCAGTGGCCCGTTCGGGCGCTTCTGCCTGATGCCGCAGGATGCGAACCGGCGTTATGTCCTGATCGCGACCGGCACCGGGGTCACGCCGTACCGCTCGATGCTGCCGCTGCTGGAGCAGGCGATCGTCGATCGTGGGGTGCAGGTGGTGTTGCTGCAGGGTGCGCGTCGCCCCGACGAGCTCCTGTATGGCGACGAGTTCCGCGCCTTCGCGAACCGCCACCCGGACCATGTCCGCTATCTGCCGTGCTTCTCGCGCGAGTTGCCGCCTGCGGGCTCCTCGCAGTCCCATGAGGACGTGCGGCACGGTTACGTTCAGCAGTTCATCGGCGAACTGGATCCCGACCCCGCCGCGGACATCAGCTACCTGTGCGGCAACCCGAACATGGTCGACGCCGCCTTCGAGGCGCTGCGGGAGGCCGGACTGGAGCCGCGGCAGATCCGCCGCGAGAAGTACGTCAGCAGCAAATAGCGCCGGGCGACCCCGCCCTGTTGCAAGCTACGGCCGCTCGCACCCACTTACCGTAGAGGGCTCCTGATGAGACCTGTCGTTTCCCCGCCCCGGCACCCCGCGCTGTTGGCGGTCGCCGCGGCTGTGCTGCTTGCCGCCTGCCAGCCCGCGGCGCCGGATGACCCATCGGGGGCTTCGGGTCCGGGCGTGCGCTACGGCGAGTTGGCCTTCAGGCCGTGTTCGCTGAGTGCCGGCATGGGCGAGGCGGTCGAGGCCCGCTGCGCCACCGTGACCGTTCCGGAGAACCATGAGGATCCGGATGGCCGCAGCATCGATCTGGCGGTGGCCTGGGTCGAGTCGTCGGGCTCGGCACAGCCGGACCCGGTGCTGATGATCGCCGGCGGCCCCGGCCAGTCCGCGCTGGAGAGTTACCCGCTCCTCGACCCGGCCTTCAAGGACATCCTGCGCAACCGCCATGTGCTGCTGGTCGATGCGCGCGGGACCGGCGGCTCGAACCCGCTGGCCTGCCGCGACGAGCAGGGCAACGACGCCTTCAGCGACCCCGATGACTACACCGTCGAGGCGGCGCGGAGCTTCGCCGAGCGGTGCCGCGAGGCACTTTCCGCCCGGGCGGACCTGCGGTTCTACGGCACCGCCGACCACGTCCGCGACCTGGAGCGGGTGCGTGCGCTGGTCGGCGCCCCCGAGCTGAACCTGGTCGGCATCTCCTACGGTACGCGCGTGGCGCAGCAGTACGCCGCCGCCTGGCCCGAGCGCACCCGCACCGTCCTGCTGGACTCCGTGGTTCCCAACAGCCTGCCGCTGGGCAACGAGCACGCGGCCAACCTGGAGCACGCGCTGCGGGTGCTGTTCGACCGCTGCGGCCAGGAGCCGGCCTGCATCGGCAATTTGGGGGACCCGGTGGCCAACCTGGCCACGGTGCGTGCGCGCCTCGAGGCCGGCGGCCTGGACCCGGTCGACTACCGCCATCCGGTCACCGGCGAATGGACCCGCGATGTGCCGACGTACGGCCACCTCGCCCTGCTGCTGCGCATGTACGCGTACCAGCCGCAGGCGACGGCGATGTTGCCGTTGCTGCTGCACGATGCCGCCGGCGGCCACTACCAGTCGCTGCTGGCCCAGGCACAGATGCTGATGAGCGACCTCGGCGCGCAGATCTCCCACGGCATGCAGCTCTCGGTGACCTGCACCGAGGACTATCCCGACATGGTGGTGGACGCGGCCGACCGCGACACCGTGATGGGTACCGACCTGATCGATTTCACCCGCGCCCAGTGCGAGGTGTGGCCCCGTGGCGAACGTGCAGCGGACTTCCGCGAACCGCTGGCTACCGACGTACCGGTGCTGGCGATCAGCGGCGAGTTCGACCCGGTGACCCCGCCCCGCTACGGCGACGAGGTCGTGGCGCACCTGCCCAACGGCCGCCACCTGGTGCTGCCCGGCCAGGGGCACAGCGTGCTGGCGGCCGGCTGCATGCCCAAGCTGGCCGCACAGTTCATCGAATCCGCCGACGCCGGGGCGCTGGACGCCTCGTGCCTGGACCGCCTGCAACCGGTGCCGCCGTTCGCCGGCACCTACGGCTGGGAGCCCTGAGATGATCGAGGTCCATGACCTGCACAAGACATTCAAGGCCCGCACCGGCCCGGTCCATGCCGTGCGCGGCGTGGGCTTCCGGGCGCGCGACGGCGAGATCACCGGCCTGCTCGGGCCCAACGGTGCCGGCAAGACCACCACCCTGCGGATGCTCTACACCCTGATGAGCCCCGACCGCGGCAGCGTGAAGGTGGACGGGCTGGACTTCCGCGAGCAGGCCGCCGAGGTGCGTGCCCGGCTGGGTGTGCTGCCCGACGCCCGCGGCGTCTACAAGCGGCTGACCGCACGCGAGAACATCGCCTATTTCGGGCGCTTGCACGGGCTTGGGGAGCGCACCATCGCCGAGCGCATCGAAACCCTGGCGACCGCACTGCAGATGCACGACTTCCTGGACCGCCGGACCGAAGGCTTCTCGCAGGGCCAGCGCACCAAGACCGCGATCGCCCGGGCCCTGGTGCACGATCCCCGCAACGTGATCCTGGACGAGCCCACCAACGGCCTGGACGTGATGACCACGCGTGGGCTGCGCGAGTTCCTGCAACGGCTGCGCGGCGAGGGGCGCTGCGTGATCTTCTCCAGCCACATCATGCAGGAGGTGGCCGCGCTGTGTGACCGGATCGTGATCATCGCCAATGGCGAGGTGCGCGCCGAGGGCAGTCCTGACGAGCTGCGCGCGCGTGCCGGCGAGCAGAACCTGGAGGACGCGTTCGTCCGCCTGATCGGCTCCGAGGAGGGCCTGCACGCATGAGCACGCCACGCACCAGCGCGACGGCCACGATCCTGGCCGTCGCCCGCAAGGAGCTGCTGGACCTGTTCCGCGACCGGCGCACGGTCCTGCTGGGCCTGCTGATGGGTCCGATCCTGCTGCCGGCGCTGATCCTGGGCATGGGCGGGCTGATGGAACAGCGCATGCGCACCCAGCTCGAGTCGACCCTGGAACTGCCGGTGGTCGGCGCGGAGCACGCCCCCAACCTGATGAACCACCTGCGCAGCCGCAACATCGAGATCCTCCCGGCGCCGGAGGACCCGGAGGCGGTGGTGCTGGAGCAGGAGCACGACGTGGTGCTGGTGGTCGACGCCGGATACCCGGATGACTGGCGTGCCTCCCGGAGCGCACGCGTGGAGCTGGTCCACGACAGCTCGCGCCGCGACTCGGACATTCCGATGTCGCGGATCGGCACGGCGATCCAGGAGTATGCGAGCACGGTCGGAGCGTTGCGCACGGTGAGCCGCGGGGTCAGTCCCGTGGCGATCGTGTCGGTGCAGGCGGCACCACGCGACGTCGCCACGCCCGAATCCAAGCGGGGCATGCTGCTGGTGTTCCTGCCCTACCTGTTGATCCTGTCAGCGTTCCTCGGCGGGGCGTACCTGGTGATCGACGTCACCGCCGGCGAGCGCGAGAGGCAGTCGCTCGAGCCCTTGTTGGCCACCCCCGCGTCGCGCGGCGCGATCATGAGCGGGAAGATCGTCGCCGCCTGCGCCTTCGGCATGCTCAGCCTGCTGTTGATCCTGGTGGCCTTCAAGGTCAGCTTCATGTTCGCGCCGGGGCCGCTGGCGCAGGTCGACGTGAGCGGGCCGGTGATGGCGCAGCTGCTGCTGGTCCTGCTGGTCATGGTGTTGATCGGCACCGCATTGCTGACCCTGATCTCGGCCAGCGTGAAGTCGGTCAAGGAAGCGCAGAGCTACATGAGCGTCCTGATGCTGCTGCCGATCATCCCGACCATCATCCTGATGATCAATCCGGTCAAGGACGAGCCGTGGCAGTTCGCGGTGCCCTTCCTGGCCCAGAACCAGATGATCATGGCACTGGTACGCAGTGACCCGATCAGTGCCCAGCAGTGGTTGATCTACCTTGGGGCAGGCCTCGGCCTGGCGCTGCTGTTGTGGCTGGCGGCGGCCCGCCTGTACCACCGCGAGAAACTGGCGATCTCGGCCTGATTTTCCGCCGCGGCAACAGGAAGGCCCGGTCAGTGACCGGGCCTTCCTGTTTGCGGAGCGCGGGCGCCGGGTGTCAGTCAGGGCTGAAAGCGATCGTGCGACGCGCGGTCACCGGCTCGGATATCGGCTGGAAACGCCAGCGTTCCACCGCGGCCAATGCGGCGCGGTCGAACACGCGGGCAGGGTCTGCCCGGATCACCCGCGCGGCCGTCACCGAGCCGTCGGTGCCGATCGTCAGCTCGACCTCGACTTCGCCGGACTGGCGGGTCCGCAGGGCCGACGATGGATACTCCGGGGCCGGCATCGAGACCGGACGCAGGTCGGCCGCGCTGGGCCGGCTCTGTGCAGCAGCGGCCGCCATGCGCTCCTCGGCGGCACGCTGCTCGGCCGCCCGGCGCTCTGCCTCTTGCTGCTGGCGCAGCTCCTCGGCCGCGGCCAGCCGCGCCGCTTCCTCTTCGGCGGCCTGCTGCTCGGCCAGTTCGCGCGCCGCTTCCTGCTGCTGCCGTTCCTGCTCGGCCGCACGCTGTCGCTCGAGTTCGGCCTGGCGCCGGGCCTGCTCCTCGGCACTGACCTCCTCGCGGGCGATCCGCGCCACCATTTCGCGCTGCCCTGTCTCGGCCGACTGGCGCAGCCGCTCCAGTGCCGGATGTGAGCCGTCGACCCGCTCGAGCAATGCGATCAGCCGCTGGCTTTCCTCGAAATCCTCCCGCACGAGGCTTTGCTCGATCGCGATCACCGTCATCGGCAAGAGGTCGGTCAGCGCGCTGGAGGCGGACGCATCACCCGGGGAACTTTCCCGCAGCGCCAGGAAGTACTCCACGGCGTTGTCCCCTGCGGGCGCGTACAAGCGGTTCTCGGCATACGCCGCCTTGGCTGCACTGCGCAACTCGTCCGTGCCCATGGCCTTCATGGCCCCTTCCGCCGCCTCCGGCGTGGCGGCTCCGGTCGCCGACGTGCCATCCGCCGCGGCGTCCGCTACCCGGGTAGCCGTGGAGTCCTGCGTGGTCGGTTCGCCGCTGCCACAGGCGGCCAGCGCAAGGCCCAGCGCCACGGCCAGGGCCACGCGGGCGCCCTGGCCGCCACGACTGCCGGGCGCGCACGCACGCACGTGCTTGTCTGTGTTGTTCATCTGCTTGTTTCCCCCTTGTGCGACCTGATCCAGGCCAATGCGGCCTCCCCCTCCCGGGAGGCCGCAGCCCGGATGATAGTGGCTATGGCGCCGGCGGTCGCGTCCGGCGGCTCACTTGCCGATGCAGAAGCTGGAGAAGATGTGGCCGAGCAGGGTATCGGCATCGATCCTGCCGGTGATGCTGCCCAGCGCATCGTGCGCCAGTCTGAGCGCCTCCGCGGCCAGTTCGAGCTGACCGGCATCGAGCCATCCCCGGGCATCTCCAAGCTGTCCCTGTGCCTCCCGCAAGGCCTCGACATGGCGCGTCCGCGCGGTGAACTCGCCGCCGCCGGCGTCTTCCCCGGTGACCGCCCGGGCCAGGGCGGCGCGCAGCGCGGGCAGTCCCTCGCCGGTCCGTGCCGAGACCCGGAACGCACCTGCAACGCCCGGCTCGGCCGGCTCCGCTCCGGGTCCGGCATCGCCGGTCACCAGGTCGAGCTTGTTGTGCACCACCAGCTTCAGCGGAACCCCTTCCAGTGCATCGCCGAGTGCATCGAGGCCGCGCGCCGGCTCGCGCGCGTCGAGTACCACCAGGGCGAGATCGGCGCGTTCGAGCTCGGCGCGGGCCCGGCGCATGCCTTCGCGTTCGATCGCGTCGCCACCGTCACGCAATCCGGCCGTATCGACGAGGGTGAGTTCGACCCCGTCGATGTGCACCTGCTCGTGCAGCAGGTCACGCGTGGTGCCGGCAATGTCGGTGACGATCGCCCGGTCCCTGCCGGACAGCGCGTTGAGCAGCGAACTCTTGCCGGCGTTGGGCGGCCCCACGATCACCGCGTGCAAGCCGTCGCGCAGCCGGCGGCCACGCTCGGCCGCCGCCAGCAACGCCGCAAGCTGTTGCGCCTGTTCGTGCAGCCGCACGCGCAGCTGCCCGCCACCCAGGGTCTCGATCGGTTCGTCGGCGAAGTCGATCGCCGCCTCGACGTGGATGCGGACCTCCAGCAATGCGGCGGCGATGGCCTCCACGCGCCTGGAGAACTCCCCGTCCAGGGCGCGCCGGGCCGCACGGGCGGCGCGCACGTCGCCGGCGGCGATCAGGTCGGCTACCGCCTCGGCCTGGGCGAGGTCGAGCCGTCCTTCAAGGAAGGCACGCTCGCTGAACTCGCCCGGTCTGGCCAGGCGGGCGCCCGCCTCCAGGCACCGGGCGAGCAGGGCCGCCAGCACGGCCCGGCCACCGTGGCCCTGCAGCTCCACCACGTCCTCGCCGGTGTAGCTGGCCGGGGCAGCGAAGTACAGGGCGATGCCGTCGTCGACGGGCTCCCCGTCGGCCGCACGGAACACCGCATGATGCGCGTGGCGCGGCTGCAGGCATCGTCCGGCGATGCGGCTGCCGATCGACAGGGCATCCGGACCCGAGAGGCGCACGATGCCAACCCCTCCGGTACCTGGCGCGGTGGCGATCGCCGCAATGGTGTCTCGGTTGCTCATCGTCATGATCATCGCAGCACCCGCGATGCACGGCATCCGGTGCCCGAACGGACGAGGCCCGCCATGGGGCGGGCCTCGCGGCACAAGGCGAAGCCGGGGACCTCAGGTCTTGGCCGGAGCCGGGGGCTTGCCCGGCGCGTCGCCGAACTTCCTGATCATCCACCACTGCTGTAGCAGGCCGAGGCCGGCGTTGACCACCCAATAGAGCACCAGACCGGCCGGGAAGAAGGCGAACATGACGCCGAACACCAGCGGCATGATCTGCATCATCCGCTTCTGCATCGGGTCCATGCCGGGAGTCGGGTTGAGCTGGGTGGTCGCCCACATCAGCACCATGTTGATCACCGGCAGCACGAAGTACGGGTCGCGCGCGGTAAGGTCGTTGATCCACAGGATCCAGGGCGCGTGGCGCAGCTCGGCCGACTCGGACAGCATCCAGAACAGCGCCAGGAACACCGGCATCTGCAGCAGCAGCGGCAGGCAGCCGCCCACCGGGTTGATCTTCTCCTTCTTGTACAGCTCCATCATCGCCATCTGGAACTTCTGCTTGTCGTCCCCGTAGCGCTCCTTGAGCTGGGCGATGCGCGGCTGGAAGCGGCGCATCTTGGCCATGGACTTGTACTGCGCGGCCGACAGCGGATACATCGCCAGCTTCAGCAGCACGACCAGGCCGACGATCGCCCAGCCCCAGTTGCCGAGCAGGCCGTAGAGCCGCTCGAGCACCCAGAACAGCCAGCCGGCGAGGGTCGCCATGACGCTGAAGCGGCTGAAGTCCACCGCCCGCTCAAGCCCGGGAACGCCCTGGGCATTGATCTGCTCCGACAGCTTCGGCCCCACCCACAGCCGGGCGCTGGTCCCGGCGGTCGCGCCCGGGGCGACCGATACACCCGGCCCGACTTCGCGGATCAGATAGCGCGTACCGCCACCCTCGACGCGCGGGGTGGCCAGGGAGAAGGTGGTGGTGTCACCGGACTCCGGGATCCAGGCACCGAAGAAGTGGTGTTGCAGGAAGGCGATCCAGCCGCCGGTGACCTGGCGGTTGAGCGGACCGTCGTCGATGAAGTCGTCGTACGGACGGCGCTCGTACTTCTCGGCCGGGCTGTACCAGGCCGCACCCTGGAAGCTGTATCCCTCCGGGCTCATGGGCCCGGTGGACCGGATCGCGCGCGGCACCCGCGCCAGCTGGCGATAGACGAAACCCTGCCACGGCCGGGTGCCCTGGTTGACCACTTCGTCACGGACCTGCACGACGTACTGGCCGCGCTCGAAGGTGTAGCTGCGGCGGATCAGCACGCCATCCGGCCCCTGCCAGACAAACGGGACGACGACCTGCTGCTCGCCCTCGTCCAGGCGGAAGTCGGTGTCGCCGGACAGCGCGGAACGGTCCAGTTCCCAGCCGGCCTCATGGGTCGGCGCCACGCCGGCATTGCTGACCCAGCCACTCTGGGCCACGAAGTAGTCGCCCGGGGCATCCGAGAACAGCCGGACCGGCGGGCTGTCGGGCTCATTGCTGGCCGGGTAGGCAAGCAGGTCGGCGCGGGTGACCTCGCCGCCCTGGAGGTCGACCTCCAGTACGTCGGTACGCACGGTGACCGCGGGCGTGGAGGAGTCGGCAGGTGCCTCCCCGGACGGTGCCACGGGCGCTGCGGCCTGCGGAACCGAGGGGATGCTGGCGTCGGCGCCCACCGCGGCCGGCACGGCCTGCGGCACGGTGCTGCCCGCCGCGACCGGCGACTCGGCGGGCGGGGCGGATTGCTCCCGGTTCCACTCCATCCACAGCAAGGTCGCCACCATCAGCCAGGCGATGATCAGGAATACACGGGTCTGGTTCATGGGCAGGCAGGCGGACAGGCTCGGCCGGCGTCGGATGACGGGACGGGAGCGGTGGAAGAGGAAGGCTCGGGGCCGCGTGGCGTCGGCATTGTGCCGGCGGGGCCGGTGGCGGGCAACGCGCCGGCCCGCTGCAGCAGCTTGAGGAAAGCGGCGGCGAGGTCGGCGTTGGCCATGCCGCGGGCAGGCGGGCGGGCCACCAGCACATAGTCGCCCGACGCCAGGCTGGCGCGGCAGTGGCGGAAGGTTTCACGCAGTACGCGCTTGATCCGGTTGCGCCCGACCGCGCGGGGATCGACCTTGCGCGATACCGCCAGGCCGAGGCGCGGCGCGGGGGCGTCGTTTCCAAGGTGCAGATGCAAGGCAAGCACGGGCGACGCGGTGCGTCGTCCGTGCTTGAAGACCTTGTCGTATTCGGCGCGCGCGCGTACCCGCGCCTGGCGCGGGAAGTGGGCGGCCATCATGTCTGTGGCAACGGCGGCACCGGGCTGCCGTTGGTCCACGTCCCGCTCAGGCGCTGAGGCGCTTGCGGCCCTTGGCGCGGCGGCGGGCGAGGATCTTGCGGCCGTCGGCGGTCGCCATGCGCGCACGGAAACCGTGGTCGCGCTTGCGCTTGAGATTGCTGGGCTGGTAGGTGCGCTTGGTGGCCATTGCGGTTGGCTCGCGTGGTTCTGCGGAGAAAGACCGGCAAGTGTGACCAGACTCGACTGCGAGGTCAAGTTGTGCGAGCCAGGAAGCCCGCGGGCCGACAGGCTGGCGGGCATGTTAGGCTGCCTGGTCCCCGCATCCGTCGAGCATCCGCTGTGCCAGCGCGTGCCGCCCCCCTGCGCCCGAACGATACGCAAACGTGGACAACAACCCCACTCTGGCCGCCTGGCCACGCTGCCTGGAACGCCTTGAAGCCGAGCTGCCGGCGGAGGACGTCCATACCTGGCTGCGCCCCTTGCAGGCGAGCCCACGCGACGGCGCCATGGTGCTGTACGCACCCAACGCATTCGTGGTCGAGCACGTGCGCGATCGTTACCTGGACCGGATCCGGGAACTGCTCGCGCACTTCGCCGGGTCGGATGCGGTCAGCCTGGAGGTCGGCTCCCTTCCGCGGCGCCCTGCCCCCGCGGCACCCGCCGTGGCCGAAGCCGCCACGCCCAGGACCCCGGTCCCGGTGGAGTCGTTCGACGGCAACCTGGATTCGCACTACACCTTCGAGAACTTCGTCGAGGGCCGCAGCAACCAGCTGGGGCGCGCGGCCGCGATCCAGGCGGCCCTGAAGCCGGGCGACCGGGCCCACAACCCCCTCCTGCTCTATGGCGGCACCGGGCTGGGCAAGACCCACCTGATGTTCGCGGCCGGCAACCACATGCGCGAGAACGTGCCCGGGACGCGGGTCATGTACCTGCGCAGCGACCAGTTCTTCAGCGCCATGATGCGCGCATTGCAGGAGAAGAACATGGACGCCTTCAAGCGCCAGTTCCAGCGCGTGGACGCACTGCTGATCGACGACATCCAGTTCTTCGCCGGCAAGGACCGCACCCAGGAGGAGTTTTTCCACACCTTCAATGCGCTGTTCGACAGCCGCCAGCAGATCATCCTCACCTGTGACCGCTATCCGCGGGAGGTGGAAGGGCTGGAGCCCCGCCTGAAGTCACGCCTGGCGTGGGGCCTGAGCGTGGCGATCGAACCACCGGACTTCGAAACCCGGGCCCAGATCGTGCTGTCCAAGGCCGCCGAGCGCGGCACGCAGATCCCGGAGGACGTCGCCTTCCTCCTGGCCAAGAGGATGCGGTCGAACGTACGCGACCTGGAGGGCGCACTGAACACGCTCACCGCACGCGCGAACTTCACGGGGAAGCCCATCACCACCGACTTCGCCCAGGAGACCCTGCGCGACCTGCTGCGGGCCCAGCAGCAGGCGGTCAGCATCACCAACATCCAGAAGACCGTGGCAGACTACTACGGCTTGCAGGTCAAGGACTTGCTGTCAAAGCGCCGCACCCGGTCGCTGGCCCGCCCGCGCCAGGTGGCCATGGCACTGACCAAGGAGTTGACCGAGCACAGCCTGCCCGAGATCGGCGATGCATTTGCGGGGCGTGACCACACCACGGTGCTGCACGCCTGCAGGCAGATCCGGAACCTGCGCGAGAGCGACGGCAAGCTGCGCGAGGACTGGGACAAGCTGATCCGGAAGCTCAGTGAATAAGTTTCCGGAACCTGCTCACAAGCTGTGGACAACTCTGAAGCCGGGCTGACGCGTCAAAGTTGTCCACAGGTTGTACCAAGGCTGGACCCCCGGTTCTACCGGGGTTTTGAGTCGGATAAAAGCCTTGTGGATCATGTACTTGCACGTTTTTTCAGACTTATCCAGCTGCTCCACCGCCTCCAAGCTTTTGATTTATTCACTTTCTTTGTATTGGGCATAGGGGAAGGACCGAATGCGTTTCAGCCTGCAACGCGAAGTGTTTCTCAAGCCGTTGGCGCAGGTCGTCAACGTGGTCGAACGTCGCCAGACCCTCCCGGTACTGGCCAACCTGCTGGTGCAGGTCCGTGATGGACAGCTCTCGTTGACGGGCACCGACCTGGAAGTCGAGATGGTCTCCCGTGTCGCCGTCGACGATGCAGCCGACGGTGAGACGACGATTCCTGCACGCAAGCTGTTCGACATCATCAGGGCGCTGCCGGACGGCAGCCGGGTCACGGTGAGCCAGGCGGCCGAGAAGGTCACCGTCCAGGCCGGGCGGTCACGGTTCACGCTGGCCAGCCTGCCGGCGAACGACTTCCCTTCGATCGACGAGGTGGAGGCGACCGAGCGGGTCACGGTGCCGGAAGGCACGCTAAAGGAACTGATCGAGCGGACATCGTTCGCGATGGCCCAGCAGGACGTCCGCTACTACCTCAATGGCCTCTTGTTCGACCTGCGTGAGGACAGCCTGCGGTGCGTCGCGACCGACGGGCACCGGCTGGCGCTTTGCGAGGCCCAGTACGAAGGCGGGGCACAGGCAAAGCGCCAGATCATCGTGCCGCGCAAGGGCGTGACCGAGTTGCAGCGGCTGCTGGAAGGCGGCGACCGCGAGGTGGAACTGGAGATGGGCCGCGGGCACCTTCGGGTGAAGCGCGATGACGTGACCTTTACCAGCAAGCTCATCGACGGGCGCTTCCCGGACTACGAAGCGGTGGTTCCGATCGGTGCAGACCAGCAGGTCAGCATTGACCGCGAGGTGCTGCGTGCTTCCCTGCAGCGTGCGGCAATCCTGTCCAACGAAAAGTACCGTGGGGTGCGGATCGAGGTCTCTCCGGGCCAGCTCAAGATCAGCGCCCATAACCCCGAGCAGGAAGAAGCCCAGGAAGACGTCGAGGCGGATACCCGGGTGGACGGCCTTGCCGTGGGCTTCAACGTCAACTATCTCCTCGACGCCCTGTCTGCGCTGAAGGAGGAGCAGGTGATCCTTGCCATGCGCGATGCGAACTCGTCGGCGCTGGTGCGGGAGGCCAGCAATGAGCGATGCCGCCACGTGGTGATGCCTCTTCGCCTCTGATGTTCCACGTGGAACGCACGTTGGTGTTCACGCCCGGCATGTCCGGGCGTGATGCTATCCGGGGCAGCACGTCGCCTGGGGGGCATCGATGCGCGTGACCCGGCTGGACATCCGCAACCTCCGGCGCTTCGACAGCGTCAGGATCGAACCGGGTGCAGGCGTGAATGTACTGACCGGGGATAACGGCGCCGGCAAGACAAGCGTTTTGGAGGCGCTCCACCTGCTTGGCTATGGCAGGAGCTTCCGCGGTCGCGTCCGCGAGGGCCTCGTGCAGGCGGGCAAGGACGCGGTCGAAGTGTTTGCAGCATGGGAGGCGGGACGGAGTCGGGCCACGCCTGACGGGGATGCCGTCGGACACAAAGCGGGACTGCGGCACTCCGGGCACTCCTGGGTGGCTCACCTGGACGGAGTCCCGGTCTCGCGGCTCGGTGATATCTGTACCGCTTTCGCGGTCGTCACCTTCGAGCCCGGGAGCCATGCACTCATAACGGGCGCCGCCGACAACAGGCGGCGGTACATGGATTGGGGTCTGTTCCACGTGGAACGTGACTTCATTCAGGCCTGGCGCAGGTATGTCCGTGCCCTGAAGCAGCGCAACGCATTGCTCAAGCGGAAGGCCCGGTCGGATGAGCTGGAACCCTGGGAGGTGGAGCTCGCCGGGTCCGGTGAGCGGCTCAGCATGCTGCGGGCGGGCTACCTCGCGACCCTGGAGCCGCAGGTCGCTGGCCTCGCTGCGGAGCTCGCCCCAACCCTGGGGGAGGTGTCACTCCAGTACCAGCCCGGCTGGCGGGAGTCCGACAACAGCCTCGCCGACGCACTGGTGCTGTCACGCGATCGGGACATGCAATTCGGGTTCACATCGGTAGGCCCGCATCGCGCAGACTGGAGGATCGGGTTTTCGGGACTTCCCGGCCGCGAAGCGCTTTCACGTGGCCAGGCCAAGCTGGCCGCGCTCGCCGCACTTCTCGCCCAGGCGGGGGACCATGCGGCCCGGACAGGGGAGTGGCCGGTAGTGGCGCTGGACGACTTGCCGTCCGAACTGGACCGCAGCCATCAGGCCCGGGTGCTTGCGCGCCTTCTCGAGAGCAGGGCCCAGGTTTTCGTGACCGGAACCGAGCTGCCGGCGGGGCTGCAAGCCGGTGGCGCAACCCTGTTCCACGTGGAACAGGGTCAAGTGTCACGTCTCGCGACGGACTGAACCGCGGGTACGACAAGCCAGGTCCCTGAAGGCGATCGCCGGGGCCGCCGGGGCCGGGCTGTTATACTTCAACGCTTGTTTCCATTGATCCTGACGCCGCCCGGCACCGGTGCAGGCGCCACCAGGAGCCGGACTACGCATGACCCAGAACAGCGAGCACGTCGATCCATCCACGCCGGCACAGGATGTCGCCGCCGACCCACTGCAGGACGCAGGCGGGCAGGCCTACGACTCCAGCCGGATCACCGTGCTGCGTGGCCTGGAGGCGGTGCGCAAGCGGCCTGGCATGTACATCGGCGACGTCCATGACGGGACCGGCCTGCATCACATGGTGTTCGAGGTGGTCGACAACTCCGTCGACGAGGCCCTCGCCGGCCATGCCGACGACATCGTCGTGACGTTGCAGGAGGACGGCTCGGTCAGTGTCTCGGACAACGGTCGCGGCATTCCGACCGACATCCACAAGGAGGAGGGTGTTTCGGCGGCCGAGGTCATCCTCACCGTGCTGCATGCGGGTGGCAAGTTCGATGACAACAGTTACAAGGTGTCCGGCGGCCTCCACGGCGTGGGTGTCTCCGTGGTCAACGCCTTGTCCGAGCACCTGTGGCTGGACATCTGGCGCGACGGCCACCATTACCGCCAGGAGTACGCCCTGGGCGAGCCGCTGTATCCACTGGAGAAGCGCGAACCGTCAGAGCGCCGGGGTACCTTGCTGCGCTTCCGCCCTGCGGCCAGCATCTTCACCAACACCGAGTTCCAGTACGAGGTCCTGGCGCGGCGGCTCCGGGAACTGTCGTTCCTGAATTCAGGGGTACGGATCACCCTGGTGGACGAGCGCGGCGAGGGCCGGCGCGACGTCTTCCAGTACGAGGGTGGAATCAGGTCCTTCGTCGAGCACCTGGCGCAGCTGAAGAACCCGCTGCACCCCACGGTGATTTCGCTGACGGGGGAGCAGGGCGGCATCGTCGTCGAGGTGGCGTTGCAGTGGACCGACGCCTACCAGGAAACGATGTTCTGCTACACCAACAACATCCCGCAAAAGGATGGCGGCACGCATCTGGCGGGCTTCCGCGCGGCGCTTACGCGGACCCTGAGCAACTACATCGAAGCCAACGGGCTTGCCAGGCAGGCCAAGATCAACCTGGCCGGCGACGACATGCGCGAAGGCCTGATCGCGGTGCTGTCGGTCAAGGTGCCGGATCCGAGCTTCTCCAGCCAGACCAAGGAGAAGCTGGTCAGCTCCGAGGTGAAGCCGGTCGTTGAGAGCACGTTCGGCGCACGCTTGCAGGAGTTCCTGGAAGAACACCCCAACGAGGCGCGCATGATCGCCGAGAAGGTGGTGGACGCCGCCCGTGCGCGCGAGGCCGCCCGCAAGGCGCGTGACCTGACCCGGCGCAAGGGCGCCCTGGACATCGCGGGCCTGCCCGGGAAGCTGGCCGATTGCCAGGAGAAGGATCCGGCGCTCAGCGAGCTGTTCATCGTCGAGGGTGACTCCGCCGGCGGCTCCGCCAAGCAGGGCCGTAACCGCAAGAACCAGGCCGTGCTGCCGCTGCGGGGAAAGATCCTCAACGTCGAGCGTGCACGCTTTGACCGCATGCTGTCCTCGGCCGAGGTCGGTACGCTGATCACGGCGCTGGGAACCGGCATCGGCAGGGAGGAGTACGACCCCGACAAGCTCCGGTACCACCGGATCATCATCATGACCGACGCCGATGTGGACGGAAGCCACATCCGCACCCTGTTGTTGACGTTCTTCTACCGGCAGATGCCGGAACTCATCGAGCGGGGCCACGTCTACATCGGCCTGCCGCCGCTGTACAAGGTCAAGCAGGGCAAGACCGAGCTGTACCTCAAGGACGACGCGGCGCTGAACGCCTACCTGGCCAACAACGCGATCGAAGGGGCTGCCCTGGTTCCGGCCGAGGGCGAGCCGCCGGTCACCGGTGCCGCCCTGGAACGGTTGCTCCTGGCCTTTGCCGGGGCCAAGGCGACGATCGCGCGCCACACGCACCGCTACGATCCGGCGGTGCTGGAGGCACTGATCGACTTCACGCCGCTGGATGCCGAGCACCTGGCGGGCAACATCGATGAGCGGCATGAACTCGATGCCTTGCAGAAGCGCCTCAATCGTCCGGGCGCCGGGCGGCCGCGCTACGCCCTGGACCTGCAGCCGGCAACCGAGGGCCACCCGCCGGCACTGCTGGTACGCCGGCGCCACATGGGCGAGGAGTTGCTGCAGGTGCTGCCGCTGGCCGCGTTCGAGTCGGGTGAACTGCGTCCGCTGCGCGAGGCGGCGGCGCAACTGCATGGCCTGGTGCGGGACGGGGCGATGATTGCCCGTGGCAACCGTACACAGGAGATCGGCAGCTTTGCCGAGGCGTATGCATGGCTGCTCGAGGAGGCCAAGAAGGGCCGGCAGATCCAGCGCTTCAAGGGCCTGGGTGAGATGAACCCGGAGCAGTTGTGGGACACCACGGTCAACCCCGACACCCGGCGCCTGTTGCAGGTGCGGATCGAGGACGCGGTCGCCGCCGACCAGATCTTCAGCACACTCATGGGAGACGTGGTGGAGCCGCGGCGCGAGTTCATCGAGGACAACGCGCTCAAGGCGGCCAATCTCGACTACTGATGGCCGGCAGACCCGAACGGGCCGTTTGACGGCCCATTCATGGTTCCGTCGCTATGACATGGATTCCCTTCCCCTGGATCGCCTCATGAAGCGCCTCCTCCTGATTTGCGCGACCGGCCTGGTGGTCACAGCCTGCGCCACGACCACCTCGCCGACCGGACGCACCCAGACCGTCGGCGCCGTGTCCCAGCAGCAGCTCAACCAGCTTGGCGCGGAAGCGTTCCAGCAGTACAAGACACAGCAGCCGTTGAGCCGCGATTCGACGCAGAACAGCTATGTCCGCTGCGTGGTCAACGCGGTGGTGCGCGAGCTCCCGGCGTCCGCACAGTCGGGATGGGACGTTGCACTGTTTAGCAACGATTCACCTAACGCCTTCGCGCTGCCGGGAGGCAAGGTCGGCGTCTACACCGGCATCTTCAAGGCGGCCCGCAACCAGGACCAGCTGGCCGCGGTGATCGCGCACGAGGTGGGGCACGTGGTGGCGCGCCATCACGACGAGCGGATCACGCGCCAGTACGGCGCGCAGGCCGGCCTCGGCATTGTCGGCGCGATCGTGGGTTCGCAGTACGGCGCGAACGCTGCGCAGACCGCCCAACAGCTAGGCGGTGCGGCGCTCCAGGCCACGTTCCTCCTGCCCAACAGCAGGACCCAGGAAACCGAGGCCGACATCGTCGGGCAGCAGCTCATGGCAGAGGCGGGCTTCGATCCGCGCGAAGCCGTGTCGCTGTGGCAGAACATGATCAGTGCCGGGGGCAGCCAGGGGCCGGAGTGGCTCTCCACCCACCCCAATCCGCAATCGCGCATTGCCGAGCTGGGCGCCCGTGCGGCCAGTCTCGTACCCATTTATGAACAGGCGCGGCGCGAGGGCAAGCGGCCCGATTGCGGATGAGTGCCGGCAGAATCGGACAAGCAAAACGGTTTCTTCCCCCGCCGCCTTTCTGCTAGTTTCGTCGCACTGGCGTTTTCACGCCGCGGTCACCAGGGCCGCACGGAACATACGAGGTTGTCATGAGTGCTCCCGTCTCCCGTACCAACACCGTTCTGGCCGCCGCGATCGGTGCCGTCCTCGCGCTGGGCACGCTCGCGTCCGCCGCGGTGCACGCCGAGCCGCAGGCCCGTGACCGCCACGCGAACCAGGAACGCCGCGAGCAGCGCGCCGAACAGCGGGGGCAGAAGGTCGAGGAGCGCTATCCCAACGCCACCCGGACGGCGCCGGCCGGCAAGGCATCGCGCTCGATCGGGAAGAAGCTCGAGGAGATGAACCAGGCCTACTCCAATGACGACATGCCGGGTACCCGGGCGGTCGCGGAGGAGATCCTGGCTGACCCGAAGGCGAACGACTACGAGAAGGCCTACGCCGCGCAGTTTGCGTCCCAGGCTGCCTACGAGGCCGATGACATCGATGCCGCCATCGCCTACATGCAGCAGGCCGTCGACCTGGATGCGCTGGACAACACCTCGCATTTCAACGCCATGCTCAACCTGGGCCAGATGCAGCAGGCGGCCGACCGGAACGAGGCGTCACTCGCGACGTTCGAGCGTTACCTGGCCGAGAGCGGGAGCACCGACCCGCAGGACCTGATGATGAAGGGGCAGGCCCTCTACCTGCTGGACCGTCACGCGGAAGCAGCGGAGGTGATCCAGCAGGCGATTGCCGCCAGTGACGATCCCAACCCGCAGTGGCAGGCCCTGCTCATGCAGGTGTACGCCGAGAGCGGCGACACCGCCGGCGCCGTGCGCATGGCCGAACAGGTCGTCGAGGCCAAGCCCGATGACCGTCGTGCGCTGTTGAACCTTGCGGTGGTGTATGACCAGGCCGGCATGTCGGACAAGGCGATCGAGGTGCTCGAGCGCCTGCGCGCCGCTGGCCAGCTGGAAACGGCGGCCGAGTACAACCAGCTGTTCGTCACGTACCTCAACATGGACGGGCAGGAGCGCAAGGCCGCCGAGGTGATCACCGAGGGCCTGGATCGCGGCATCCTCGAGGGCGACCACAACACCTATGTCGCCCTCGCCCAGGCGTACTATTTCTCCGACCAGCCCGGCCCGGCGATCGAGGCCTATCGCAAGGCCGCGCCGCTGGACGACGATGGCGAGACCTACCTCAACCTGGCCAAGGTCCTGTTCCAGGAAGATCGCCTGCCCGAAGCTGTGCAGGCGGCCAGGCAGGCGCTCGAGAAGGGTGTGAAGAACCCTGACGACGCCCGTGCCGTGATCGCGGCCGGCAACTGACGGGCGCTGGTTACAGGACACACTTCGGCAACCTTCGCCACTTCCTTTTTGTTATATCCTTGGAGGTTCCCGTCCGCGCGACGGGAGCCATCTTCGAAAGCCCGTGGCGTCTTGCGCCCGGCATCAAACCCGAGCTGACGGCGCATGACGCAAGACGTGGAAAACCCCATACCCAACCGCCCTGAGCGTGAAGAGCTCAACTGGGCCCGTGTGGCCGGCATCACCATGGCGATCGCAGTTCACGCTGCCGCGCTGCTGATGATGCTTGCCCCGCCGAAGGCGCCGCCGCCGGAAGCGGAGGAAGAGCAGGCGACGATCGTCAACATCATCCGTCCGCCGCCGCCACCCCCGCCGCCGCCGCCGCCGCCGCCGGAACCGCCCAAGCCGATCACGCCGCCGCGCCAGCTGACCAATCCCCGGCCGACGCCGCTGCCGCCCCCGCCGGAGGCACCGCCGATCGTCGTGGACGACCCGAGCCCGGTGGACGTGCCCGCGCCGCCGCCGGCACCTCCCGCGCCGCCTGCGCCGACCACCACGCTGGGTTCGGTTGATCCGTCCTCGCGTGCACAGAACCCGCCCCGCTACCCGCCAGCTGCAATCCGCGCGGGTATCGAAGGCACGGTGGTCTTGGTCATCAGCATCGATGCCCAGGGCAACGTGCTCGACGTTGAGGTCGAGCAATCCAGCCGCAACCGTGATCTCGATCGCGCTGCGGTGCAGGCAGCGCGCAAGTGGCGCTTCAACCCGGCCACGGAAAACGGCCAGGCCGTCCCGAGCAGGGTGCGCGTACCGGTCGACTTCAACCTGGGCTGACGCCCGGCTGCAGCTCACGCCAGTTCCGTAACTGTCCTCAAGTAGTCCTTTTTTCTTCCACGACACCTAAAGGTAAGCGTCATGCTTCAGGAAACCACCGCCGCGACCGGCGCCAACGATGCCGCTGCGTTCCAGCAGATGAGCTTCTCCCACATGATCCAGAACTTCGACACTGTCGCCTGGATCGTGTTCCTTACCCTGTGCCTGTTCTCGGTGCTGTCGGTGTACTGGATCGTGGTCAACATGATCCGCAACGCCCGCCTGCGCCGCAGCAGCGAGCGCGTGGTCACCACGTTCTGGGAGACCGGCAACGCGCAGGACGCCATCCGTTACATGGAAGAGCAGCCGCGCAGCGAGCCGTTCTCGAAGATCGCGCTGGATGCCGCCGAAGCCGCTGCCCACCACCAGCAGCAGGAAGGCTCGCGCCTGGCCGAGTCGCTGACCCGCTCCGAGTTCGTCGACCGCGCCCTGCGCCAGGGCGTCACCCGTGAGTCGATGAAGCTCGAGTCCGGCCAGACCCTGCTGGCGACCGTGGGTGCCACCTCGCCGTTCGTCGGCCTGCTGGGTACCGTCTGGGGCATCTACCACGCGCTGATCCGCATTGGCGCCACCGGCAACGCGTCGATCGACGCCGTCGCCGGTCCGGTCGGCGAGGCCCTGATCATGACCGCGTTCGGTCTGTTCGTGGCGATCCCGGCGGTGCTGGCCTACAACTTCTTCAACAAGGCCAACCGTACGCTCAACAGCCAGTTCGACACCTTCGCGCACGACCTGCACGACTTCTTCGCAACCGGTGCGCGCGTGGGCGTGTCCCGGCGCTGATCCAGCGAAGCCCCATAGTTCCAGTCGGAGTCCGATATGGCCTTCAGTTCAGGCAACAGCGGCAGCGGTACGCCGATGGCCGAGATCAACGTCACCCCCCTGGTCGACGTGATGCTCGTGCTGCTGATCATCTTCATGATCACGGCGCCGCTGATGACCCACAAGATCCAGGTTGACCTGCCCGAGGCCGACGTGAGCCACCTCAACCAGGAGGCCCCCGAGGTTCCGCCGATCACCCTGGCGATCGAATCGTCCGGTGCGCTGTACTGGAACGACGAGCCGATCACCAAGGACCTGCTGGAAAGCAGGCTCTCGGTGGAGGCCCAGAAGGTGCCGCAGCCGCAAATCAATGTCCGGGGCGACCGGACGACCAAGTACCGCGTTGTTCGCGAGGTGGTGCAGACCGCCCAGCAGCAGGGCATGCGCAAGGTCGGATTCGTCGCCATCAGGGACCGTAACTGACCGGAGGCAACACAGATGGCTTTCAGTGCAAACTCCGGCGGCGGTTCCATGTCGGACATCAACGTCACCCCGCTGGTCGACGTGCTCCTGGTGCTGCTGATCATCTTCATGGTCACGGCTCCGATCGCCACTTACCCGATCGAGGTGAACCTGCCGCAGCGGAGTACCGCCCCGCCGCCGACGTCCGAGCCGCCGCCGCCGATCCGGCTGCGGATCGCGGCCTCCGGCGAGGTGTTCTGGAACAACTCGCCGCACCCGTTGCCGGTCATCGCCGAGATGATGCAGCAGACCGTGGCGAACGATCCGACCAACCAGCCGCAGCTCGAGATCGACACCAGTGACGATGCCGATTACGGCATCCTGGCCAAGGTACTGGCCCACGCGAAGACTGCCGACATGAAGAAGATCGGCTTCGTGCAGAACTGATTGACGCTTACAGTCGAATGGAAACGCCGCCTCCGGGCGGCGTTTTTTTATCCGCGTGATGCGATGACGCGCAGATAGCCGCGGACGGTTTCATACAGGCCGTCATAGAGGGCCTCCGAGATCAGTGCATGGCCGATGGAGACCTCGCGGATGCCGGGCACGGCATCCAGGAAGCGGCCGAGGTTGTCCTGGCTCAGGTCGTGCCCGGCGTTCACTTCAAGGCCGAGCGCGACGACCCGGCGCGCGACGTCCGCATAGCGTTCAAGCAGGGGCGCCTCCTCGCCGTTCGCCGCCGCCTCCGCGTAGGGACCGGTATACAGCTCCACCCGGTCGGCGCCGGTCTCCGCGGCGTGCTCGATTCCGCCGGCCCGGGCCGGGTCCCAGGCATCGGCGAACAGGCTGACCCGGCAGCCGATCGACTTCAGCTCGGCCACCAGCGGCCGCAGCCTGGCGGCGTCGCGGGCGAAATCGAAGCCGTGGTCGGAAGTGAGCTGTCCGTCGGCGTCGGGTACCAGCGTGGCCTGCGCCGGGCGGGCCTGGCGGCACAGCTCGACCAGGCCGGGATAACCCGGGCGCGGGGGCGCGAACGGGTTGCCCTCGATGTTGAACTCGACTCCGCGCTCGCGGGTCAGCCTGGCGAGTTGCAGCACGTCGGCGGCCCGGATGTGCCGCCCGTCCGGCCGGGGGTGCACGGTAATGCCCTGGGCTCCGGCATCGAGGCACGTCGCGGCGGCACGATATACGTCAGGATCGTTGCCGCCGCGCGAATTGCGGAGCACCGCGACCTTGTTGACGTTGACGCTCAGCGCAGTCATGGCGGGACCGGGAGTGGGCGCCCCAGTGTAACGTCGCGCACCTTTTCCTGGCCTCAGAGCAGCGGCGACACCAGCCGTGCGAGCGCCTCCGGCAGGCGTGCACGCCACAAGGGCCGCTCCCGGTCCTGCCGCACCTGCTCGCAGGCGTCGCAGTCGTGCCGGACCACCTCGGCCATCCTGGCCACCAGTGCGGGGTCGCGGATCAGCAGCGACAGCTCGAAGTTCAGCCGGAAGCTGCGGTGGTCGAAATTGGCGCTCCCGAGTATCGCCAGGTCGTCGTCACAGACCAGCACCTTGCTGTGCAGCAGCCGCGGCCCGTACTCGTGGATCGTCACGCCCGCCGCCAGCAGCCGGTCGTAGTATGAGCGGGCGGCGTAGGTGACCAGGCGGCTGTCGCTCATGCGCGGCACCATCAGCCTGACGTCCAATCCGCCCAGCGCGGCCGAGGTGAGCGCCATCATCGCCGCTTCGCCGGGGACGAAGTACGGGGTCATGAGCCACACCCGGCGTCGTGCGGCGTGGATCGCGCCCACATGCGTTCGGTGGATGGTCTCCCATGACGAGTCCGGTCCCGAGGTCATGACCTGGGTCGAGATGCTGCCGTGGCCGGGGTCGGCGTCCGACAGGGGCAGCGGCGGCTCGCCCGTCGCGTAGGCCCAGTCCTCCACGAACACCAGCTGCAACTCGCGCACTACGCGCCCTTCGAGTCGCATGTGCAGGTCGCGATACGGCTGCGCGCAGCGGCCCTCGTGCTGCTCATCGGTGACGTTCATCCCGCCGGTGAAGCCAATGCGGTCGTCGATCACCACCAGCTTGCGATGGTTGCGCAGGTTGACCCATGGGCGCTTCCAGAATCCGCCCAGCCGCATCGGATGGAACCACGCGACCTGCGCCCCGGCATCGAGCAACGGTTGCAGGAAGCGCCGCCTGATCCCGGAGGATCCGACCGCGTCCAGCAGCAGGCGCACCTCCACCCCCTCGCGGGCGCGAAGCACCAGCGCATCGCGGATGGCCGTCCCGACATGGTCCGGCTCCCAGATGTAGTACTCGAGATGGATGTGCTCGCGGGCGCCGGCGATCGCCTCCAGCAAGGCCTGGTACTTGCGGGCCCCGTCCACCAGCAGCTCGGCGGACGTGGCCGTGGTGGGAGGCAGCCCGGTCGTGGCGACCACCATCCGGGCCATCTCGACCGCCTCGCTGTTGGCCGCGACCGTAGCCGGAAGTGCGGGCAAGGTGCGGCGTGCCCGATCACGGCGCAGGCGCTGCCGGTCGATCTTCTGCGGGCCGAATACGTAATACACCAGGAAGCCGACATACGGCAGCGCGGCAAGCCCGATCAGCCAGGCCAGCGTGGCCGCCGGCTCGCGCTTCTGCAGCACGATCCACATGCCCAGTCCCAGCAGGTACACGGCCCAGCCGGCAATCAGTGCGATCTTCAGGTGCTCGAAGTCGAGCAGCTGGCTCCACAGGGTGGACAGGCTGTCGGGCATGCGGCTCGGCCGGCTGGGCGCTCCGGGCCTGAACCGCGCCCCGGGCATCGCGCGCGGAGTCGCTCCTGTTGCGACCCTGCCGGCCTAGGCTAGCGGGATGGACGACGCGCGCAAACCCCAGGCACCGATCAAGGGCCGTGGCGCCGCCTCGCGGGTGGCGGGACGCTTCGCGCAGTCGGTCACCGCGGGGGCCGACGACGGCTGGGGCTCGGTGTACCAGGACATCGCGGAGACCCCACGGCCGCACACGGTCGTGACCGAGGAGCATGCCCGCACCGTCATCAGCCGCAACGACTCCCCGGACGTCGGGTTCGGCCAATCGGTCAATCCCTATCGTGGCTGCGAGCACGGTTGCGTGTACTGCTTCGCCCGGCCGTCGCACGCGTACCTGGACCTGTCGCCGGGACTGGACTTCGAGACCCGCCTTTACGCCAAGACCAATGCCGCCGAGCGCCTGCGGGCCGAGCTTTCCAGGCCCGGCTACCAGCCACGGCCACTCGCATTGGGGATCAACACCGACGCGTACCAGCCGATCGAACGCCGCTACCGGATCACCCGCGAGCTGCTCGAGGTGCTGGCCGAGTGCCACCATCCGGTGAGCTTCGTCACCAAGGGCGCGATGATCACCCGCGACCTGGACCTCCTGGCACGGATGGCGCGCGACAGGCTGGTGACGGTGTATTTCTCCCTGACCACCCTGGACAACCGCCTGTCGGCGCGGATGGAGCCGCGGGCCTCGGCGCCACACGCACGCCTGCGTGCGATGCGGGCCCTGCACGAGGCCGGCGTCCCGGTGGGGGCAATGGTGGCGCCGGTGGTACCCGCCCTGACCGACCATGAACTGGAGGACCTGCTCGAGGCGGCACACCAGCATGGGGCCCGGGCGGCGGGGTACGTACTGCTGCGGCTGCCGCATGAGCTCAAGCAGGTCTGGCGCGAATGGCTCGAACTCCACTATCCCGAGCGCGCGCAACACGTGATGAGCCTGATCCGGCAGATGCATGGCGGCCGCGATTACGACAGCCGCTTCGGTACCCGCATGCGGGGCGCGGGGCCGTTCGCCGAGCTGCTCGGCCAGCGCTTCTCGCGCGCGCACCGCAAGCTGGGGTTCGGCCGGCTGCCGCCATTGGACAGCGCGCGTTTCGTCGCGCCACGCACGCCGTCACCGCAGGGCGAACTGTTCTGACCGCCGGACGGGCTTGCAATGCGGCCCGCACGGGTACAAGGTCTCGCGTCTGCCGGTCCCGGTCCGGGGGCGCGCTGCACCCTCCCGTCACGGTGGCCTCCATACCGTCTCCCGACGTATGTGCATTCCCGATTGATGTCCCAGGTTCCAGCTCCCTACCCTGATCCAGCCCACGACGCGTGCAACGAGGCCGAAGACGCCATTCGCCAGCTGCAATCGTTCGCGGATGCGGTCGCCCACGATCTGCGGGCGCCGCTTCGCTCGATCCAGGGATTTTCCCGCCTGCTCGAGGATCGCGTGGCCGACCAGCTGGACGATACGGCCCGTGACCACCTGCAGCGCATACGCCGCGCCGCGGACCGCATGGACGGGCTACTGGTGGGCCTGGGCGAGCTGTCGCGGGCGACCGGCCATCCACTGCGGCGTGAGCCGGTCGACCTCGGCTTGCTGTGTGACTGGGTGCTGGCGGAACTGGCCGATGCCCATCCGGGGCGCAGTACCGAGGTCGCGGTCGAAGGGCTGGAAGGCCTGCAAGCGGAGGGCGACGAGCACCTCCTCAAGCTTGCACTCACCAGGCTGATGGAGAACAGCTGGTCCTTCGCCCGCCAGGGCGAGCCGGTCCGGATCCGGGTAGACGGGTCGGTCGCCGATGGGCAGGTCCACCTGCGGCTCGCTGACCGGGGGATCGGCTTCGACAGGCGTTACGCACACAAGATGTTCCAGCCGTTCCAGCGCCTGCACGGGCCGGAACAGGGGGCGGGCCATGGGCTCGGGCTGGCGGTGGCGCACCGCGTGGTGGTCCGGCATGGCGGCACGCTGGAGGCGGAGTCGAGCGACAACGGCGCAGTGTTCCACCTGCGGCTGCCGGCGGCGGCCCGAAGAACGGAAGTGAGCTGATGCACAAGGACATCCTGCTGGTCGAAGACAACCCGGACGACGTCGAACTGACGCGACTGGCGTTCGCCGAGGCCAAGATCGCCAACAGGCTTGTCGTGGTCGGTGACGGCGCGGAGGCGCTCGACTATCTGTTCGGGCGCGGTTCCCACGCCGGGCGCGACCCGGCGGAGCTGCCCTCGATCGTGCTGCTCGACCTGAACCTGCCCAAGGTCGACGGCCGCGAGGTGCTGCAGGCGATCCGCGGCGACGAGCGCACCCGCACCCTGCCGGTCGTGGTGCTTACCACGAGCACCGAGCCATTCGACGTCGAAGCCAGCTACGCGCTCGGGGTCAACAGCTACATCCAGAAGCCGGTGGACTTCGAGCAGTTCGTCTGGGCGGTCAAGCAGGTGGGCCTGTACTGGCTGGTGCTGAACCACCCGCAGGGCAGCTGAGCGGCGCCCTTCAGGCCGGTCCCGTTCCCCCGGCGTAGAGCCGTTCGGCCCGCTGGAACAGCACCCAGCTCGTCGCGATGTACTTGTCGCCGCCTTCCGGGCGGTTCCCGCGATGGGTATGGGTGAAGGCCGCGGGGGCGATCAGCAACGAGCCGGTGCGCGGAGCCACCTTGCGCTGCTGGTACAGGAACTCGGTCTCGCCCGCCTGGAACCCGTCGTTGAGGTAGACGGTCCACAACAGGTGACGGTGCAGGGTCTCGGCCTGGGCATCGCGCGGGTAGAGTTCGCAATGCCAATAGGGGTATCCCCCCTGCCCGGCCCGGTAGCGCTGCAGGTTGATCGCGCCGGGACGGAATACCAGCCGCAGCAAGGCGGCCAGTTCTGCTTCACCCATCCCGCGGACCCGGTCGGCGTCCAGCCGCGTCGGCCTGGCACCGGGCCCGGGCACCTGGAGCATCAGGGGGGCGATCAGCACGTGCGGCCAGCGCCTGACGTAGGCGGCGAGGCTGCGCAACATCGCCGCGTTGAGCATTCCCTCGCATTCAAGCCATTCCGGGCGTCCGCTGATCGTCAGGTCGTGGCTGTCCTTCAGTTCCACGTGGACGCCCCCGCCGACCCGGCCGCGGGCGACTGCTTCACTGGCTTCGAACCGCTCCAGCAGCAGGCGGCAGCTGGACGGATCCAGCGCACCTTCGGTCACGTGGATGAAGTCGTCTGGTTCGTCGTCCATGCAGGGCTCCGATCACGGGTCGGGCCATGGTCCCATGTCCGCCCTCGCACCACACGTACCGTGGCGGTGTAACAGCCGAGTCCCGGTGTATCAGGAACGTTACACCTGCCCCATCCCGCGGCGGCTCCGCTGTTTGCAGGTCCGGGCGGTGGCTGGCGCCTGGACGGTGATGCACGGGTGTTACACCTGCCCCGGTGCAACGCTTGCGCGGTGCTGCGCAAGTGCTTGATCCATAAGGCGAAACGGCCTTGGCACGAGCCATGCGTTGATCCCTCTGCACAGCCCAGGAGGGAGAGTCCGATGTCCGCCACCATCCGGTCCAGCCAATCAGTGCTCGTCGCCGCGGCCGCACTGGCGGCGTTGCTTCCAATGGTGGCCGATGCCTCGGGCGCGCGCCGCTCGGACAAGCAGCAGCACGGTGAGATCGTGGTGATGCGTGATGTCTCGGCGCGCCATGCATACCGGAGCAAGCCGCCGGGCATGGCGATCATCGTCGATCCGTCGCCCCGCAGCGAACTGGAGCGGATCCTCGGAACCGGGGAGCTCACCGACGCGGAGTTCGCGGCCCTGGGCGCCGGCACCGCGGGCGGGCCGGTCGCCGGACCGACCACCGTGGAAAGGATGACCAACCACGCGATCAACGGGCCGCTTGGCGTGATCACCGGTGATACCGGGCCGCTCTCGGGCAGTTCGATCAGTGGCAGCATCTCGGTCCCGATGGGCGCGGTGCACCGCGCGACTGGCGGGATCGCCGACCAGGTACAGGGCGCGCTGGCCCAGTTCCCGCTCATGGGACAGACCCAGCCGGCCACTCCGACCGGAGGGCCGTGAGGTGCGCCGCCGGCCCGTGCTCCTGCCGCTGGCGTGCATGGTTTGCCTGGCGGCCCCGGCGTTCGCCAGCGAGGCCCCTGCGGACCCGTACGAGGCGATGCTCGGGTATCTCGCCGAGAGCCTGATCAGCGACAACGCGCTGGCCGGCGCCAACGGCGCCATCGCGGTCAACCAGGCCGCGGGTGACCTGAACATGCAGGCCAACGTGCGCGCGATCGCCAGCGGCGGCCACGCCGACGCTTCCGCGGTTGCACGCCAGTTGCGCCGTGACGAACAGTTCGACACTCCAGTGGACGCGCGGGTCGCGATCGCCGGCCAGGCGCTCGCCGATGCGATGGGAGTCGTATCGATCAACCAGGCCAGCGGAAGCGGCAATGCCGAGGTGAACCTCGTCACCGCCGTGCTGGCTTCAAGGGGCATACGCGAGACCGGAGACGAAGGTCTGTCGTTCGTCTCCGCGTCGGCGGGGGAGCAGTACTCCAGTGACCCGGGCGAGGCCGGATCAGGCTCGCGTTCGGTCGCGGTGGAAGCCACCGCGCTGAGGGGATTTTCAGGGGTGCTGCAACTCAACCAGGTCGCCGGTTCCGGCAATGCGGCGAGCAACCAGCTCACGCTGGACATCCGGGGCCCGTGACAGCCGTTCCACCCGTGGTACCAACGAGAGAGAGTGAATCATGAAAATCAACCTGAAGAGAACTGCGATCGCAGTCGCGGTGGCCGCGCTGGCGGCGAGCCCGGCCGCATTCGCACAGAGCGTGGATGACCAGAACGCGAGCGCCGACATCCAGCACAACCACGTCGTTGTCGAGGACTGGGACATCGCGGTCGATGACATCCGCAACTTCGACACCACCAACACGGTTACCAACACAGCGACGAACACGACGACCAACACGCTGGTCGACAGCCAGGACTGGGACGTCACCGTCGACGACACGCGCAATTACGAGACCAACGTCGAGAATCGCAACTACAACCAGAACGTGGACGTGAATGCGACCGTTGACGCCGACGTGGACCTGGTCCTCGATGCGGCGGCGGTGGTCCGCTACAACGGCGAGTTCAACGAGCTCTCCAACGACCGGACGGACTCCTGGACCACGACCGAGTCGCACGACTACACCAGCGACATCGACACCACCGAGTCGCACGCCTACGCCAGCACCAGTGCCATCGACACCACCGAGACCCACGCCTACAGCAGCACCTGGGACGTGACCGCCACCGAGGACGTCGACATCGACTCGGAGATCCGCCGCGAGCAGAACGAGCACGGCCGCTCGGTCTACCTGTCCAAGGACCTGTCGGTGAGCTCCGACGTCTCGTTCTCCGGCGAGCCGACCATCACCGGCGACATCGACCTCGACTCGGCCGCCATCGCGGTCGTGGACGGGCGCCAGACCATCGCCGAGAACGACGGCGACAACGACATCCTCGACAACACCGCCAGCATCGCCGATGACGCGGGTGGCGGGGCCTCGGGCAACCTGGGCTTCAACGTCGCCGCCGGTGACAACAACGCCCAGGACAATGCCGCGGCGCTGTCGGCGGCGGACGCCAGCTTCGCCTTCGGCATGGCCGACGCCGAGATCTTCAACAGCCAGATCGGCGCCGCCAACACCACCGACAACGCCGGCGTGGCGAACGATGCCAACCTCGGCGGCGCGGCCTTCAGCGGCGCTTCGGGCAACATCAACATCAACGTCGCCTCGGGCAACAACAACGCACAGCGCAACTCGCTCGCGGCCTCGGTCGCCACCAGCGCGTACGCACAGGCGTCGGTCGCGTCCGACCAGGTGTCGACGGGCAACTTCACCGCCAACGCGGGCAGCATGGAAGACGTCACCGACACCGTCACCTTCACGCTCGGCGGCACCATGTCCGGTGCGGACGGCTCGGCAGCCAGTTACGAGGGCCGGGGCGCCGCGTACCAGATGGGCAACATCTATCCCGAGCTGTGGGGTGCCGACAGCAACGACGGCAACCACATCAGTTCGCCGCGCCTGGGCCACGTCGACATGGACGGCGACATGCAGGGTTCGATCGACAACCCGTACCGCGAGTCCGACGAGTTCGGCGAGATCGGCGGCATCGCCTTCGATACCGACGAGGCGGGCACCATCGACCTCTCCGACATGGAGCTGGATGCCGCCCTGACCGGGACCGTGGACCTGAGCTACCAGGTCGCGGTCGCGGCGACCAACAGCGCCACCCTGAACGGGGCGGCCTTCAACGGCGCCTCGGGCAACATCGGCGTCAACATCGCCTCCGGTACCGGCAACCTGCAGTCCAACAGCCTGTCGCTGGCCGTGGCGCAGCCTTCCACCGGCGGTGGTGGCGGCGGTGGCGGCGGCGGCGGTGGCACCCCCGGTGGTGGCTGATATCGCCCGCAGCTGACGTTTCAGGAGCAAGTGCGTCAAGCCCGGCCATTCCCTGATGGCCGGGTTCTCCGAAAGCCCCGCTCCACTTCCCCCGGGAGCGGGGCTTTCCCTTCCACGAGGTGAACGATGGTTTCCAGGTTCCGGCTCCGTGGGCTGGCTGCATGTGGCTTGCTCGCCACCGGGATCGCGCCGGTTGGCGCGGCGGACATAGGCTTCAGCGGCGTGTTGCCCAATGGCGCGGTGTACACCACGCCCGTGGAGAGCATGATCGAGGGCCGCTTCCGCCACCTGGTGCGGCAGCAGACCGACTACAGCTGCGGCGCGGCGTCACTGGCGACCATCCTCAAGTACGCGTACCACCTGGATGCCGACGAAGCGACCGTGATCGAAGGGATGCTCAACATCTCCGATCCGGAGCTGGTCGCACAGCGCGGGTTCTCGCTCCTGGACATCAAGCGCTACGTCGAGTCGCTGGGCATGCGCGGGCGGGGGTACCGGGTCGACGAGGAGCGGTTGCGATCGCTCAGGGTCCCCGGGATCGTGCTGATGGACGTCAATGGCTTCCGGCACTTCGTGGTGCTCAAGCAGGTGATCGACGACCGGGTGGAGGTCGGCGATCCGATCCTCGGCAATCGCAGCGTGCCGGTGGAGGAGTTCCTCGCGTCGTGGCCGTCGAGGGCCGTGTTCGTCGTGATAGGCAGTGACTTCGACCGCAACACCGTGCTTCTTGAACCGATGCAGCGCCCCAGCGCGCGAACGCTGCTGGCCCGGCAGGCGCCGATCACCGACGCCGAGCTGCTCGACTTCGGGTTCACCCATGCGGACCTTTTCTAAAAGTGGTGGCCATGTTCACCCGATCTTTCCATCTTGTTGCGGGGGGCGCGCTGGCGGTAATGCTTGCGCTCGCCTGGCCCGCGCCGGTGGTCGCGGCGCAACCCGGCAGCGGCCTGACCGAGATCCCCGATCCGGAGCTTGAATTGATGCGTGGCCGATACACGGTCGGCGGCAATTCGGTGGCCTGGTTCGGGGTGACGATGATCTCCACCTGGACCGATCCCGCCGGTCGCACGCTCGAGGGTGGAATGACCCTTGGCATGGACTTCAGCAAGGGCGGCCAGGCCCCCGTGGTCAGCTTCGCACCGGTGGTGAGCATCACCGCCGCCGACGCGCCGTTGCCGGTGACGGCGGCGGGCGACCGCAACATCGAAGCGGCGGGCCTGGGCAATGCCGCGGGCCTGGTGCAAAGCGTGCAACTGGCCGGCGACGGCAATATCGCGAGCAACCTGGCGCACCTGCGGGTGCGGCAAGGTGACGGCGCGCCCGACGGCGTCGCGGCTCCGATGTATGGCCACGAGGCGGTCAGCCAACTGGGCGATGCCACCGTGGTCGCCGGATTCGATGGAGGAACGGCCCGGGTGAAGCTGCAGATCGGCGATCAGGGGGCCGTGGAGCAGTGGATCCGCAGTGGCAGCCTGGGGCAGAGCATCCAGTTGAGCGCCGACCACCAGCGGGTGGCAAACCGGTTGCAACTCGACCTGGTGCAGCAGCCCGTGGTGTCGCAGGCGATGCTGGCGCAGAACGTGGCACAGGCCATGGTGGCCGCACGCGGCATCGGCCCCGGTATGTAAAGGCAGATGGCCGGCTCTCAGGGTGCCGGTCGGGGGACGTTGATGGACAACGACGCATTCATCCCGGCCCGGGCGCTTGGCCCGGCCTTGATCGTCCTGGGGGCGGTCGGCCTTGCCGGGCCCGCGCAGGCCCAAACGCCCGGTAGCGGGCAGGCGGCGGCGCCGCAAGAGCAACCGGCCTTGCCGGCGGATGGCGCGGCCGACACCGCCGAGCTGAGGGCCCTGACCGCGCAGCTGGAGGCGCTCAAGCAGAGCTACGCGCAGGAAGTCCGGCGCTTGCGCGAGCTCGACATGCAGCTGCAGGCGCTGCAGTCGCGCATCGAGCGCGGTGCCCCGGGCGCGGCAGCCAGCCAGCAGGAGACACTTGCGGCCCAACCGGCTCCCGCAGGCGCGCCCCCGCAGCAGGCTGCCCCGCCTGCCGGGCAGGCTTCGCCTGCGGTGGCGACTGCGCAGGCGTCGGGGTCGGAGCCTCCACCGGGTTACGCGGGCACCGCCGAAGACGCGCAGCGGGCGCAGGAAGCCGAAATGCGCAGCGTGGAGGACGTCAAGCAGCAGCAGCAGGTGCTCTTCAACCGCCGCCTGACCTTCGAAAACAGCCTTTCCTACAACCGCTACGACCGCAAGCAGCTGACGCTCACCGGTTTCCTTGCGCTGGACGCGATCTTCCTGGGCAACATCGCCATCGAGAACGTCGAGTCCGACACACTGACCTGGAACTCCGCGCTCCGGTACGGGCTCAATCCCCGCACCACGCTGAGCATCGATGTGCCCTGGCTTGCACGCAAGACGGTGTACCAGAAGGGTGGCGCGGGCGGCGCCGCCAGCGCCATTGCCCAGGAGCACACCACCGGCACGGGGCTCGGCGACATCACGCTCAGTGCCAACTACCGCCTGTTCCCGGACCGGGTTAACTGGCCCGACACGGTGCTCACTGTCGGCGTCACCGCGCCGACCGGCCAGGAACCCTACGGGGTGTCCTGGCGCGTGCTGGAGCGTGATGACGACGGTTTCATCCGCTTCGCCGTCCCGGAGGAAGAGCCCACCGGCAATGGCGTGTGGCAGGCCAATGCCGGCATGTCCTTCGTGAAGACCGCCGACCCGGCGATCCTGTTCGCCAACTTCGGTTACATCCACTCGTTCGAGGCCAGCTTCGACGACCTCGACAACAATCCCGAGACGGTCAATCCGGGCGACGTCCGGCTGGGCAGGGCGATCTACTTCGGTGCCGGCCTGGCGTTCGCGTTCAACGAGCGCACCAGCCTGAGCATGTCGTTCAGCGACAAGCTCAGCGCCCGCGCACGCACCCGCTACGACGGAGGCGACGGCAAGTGGCTCAAGGTGATCGGCAGTGATGCCAATGCCGCGATGTTCAACCTGGGCGTGACCTATGCCCTGACCCCCCAGGCCACCTTCGTCAGCCAGCTCGGCATCGGACTGACCCCGGATGCGCCGGACTTCAGCCTGATCTTCAAGGTCCCCTACTCGCTCTAGCGGTCCCGTGTACCGGTCCGGCGCAGTTGATCGATGCACAGCTGGTGCTTGCGGCACAGGCGGTACACGGTTACCCGCGACACGCCCAGCCGGCGCGCCGCCAGGCTGACGTTGAACCCGCTTTCACGCAGGCACCCGAGCAGCGTGTCGCGTTCGGCGACCACGCGGGCGCGGTCAAGGCCCCGGCCCCCGGACAGCGGGCCGCGTTCGGCAAGCTCCAGTTCCGCGGCGGTGATCAGTTCCGACTCGGCTATGACGGCGGCCCGCTGCACCCGGTTGAGCAGTTCGCGCACGTTGCCGGGCCATCCAAAGCCGAGCATCGCCCGCTGCGCGGCGGCGCTGAAGCCCCGGGCCCGGGTTGCATGGCTGCGGCGGAACCGGTCCAGGAAGTGCTGGGCCAGCAACACGATGTCCTCGCCCCGGTCCGCCAGGCGGGGCAGCCGCAGCCGCAGTACGTTGAGCCGGTAGAACAGGTCGGCCCGGAAGCTCCCCACGGTGATCGCCTGCTCCAGGTCGACGTGGGTGGCAGCGATCACCCGCACATCGACGGCGATCGGCTGGTGGCTGCCGACACGCTCGATGGTGCCTTCCTGCAGGACCCGCAGCAGGTTGGTCTGTGCGTCCAGGGGCAAGTCGCCGATCTCGTCGAGGAACACCGTTCCGCCATCGGCGGCTTCGAACAGCCCGGTCCGGCGAGCGGTCGCTCCGGTGAACGCACCGCGTTCATGCCCGAACAACTCCGATTGCACCAGATTGTCCGGAATCGAACCGCAGTTGAGGGGCGCGAAGACCTTGCCGGCGCGACGCGACAGGTCGTGCAGGGCGCGAGCGGCGACTTCCTTGCCGGTGCCGGTCTCGCCGGTGACCAGCGTCGGCAGGTCGATCGGTGCGAACTTCCTGATCGTCGCGATCGTCTCCAGCATTGCCGGGCTCTGCCCCACCAGCGCGTCCAGGCCGGTCGGGCTGTCGGGTACCGGGGAGGTGGCGAGCGCGGTGACCGCCGCGACCAGCTTGTCGGGCTCCGGGGCGCGGGTGAAGTGGCGCCGGCATTGTTCAAGCAGGACCCGCAGCCCCGGGGCGTCGGCGAGCCGGCGCGGGATGATGGCGAGGAACGGCAGGTGCCGGTACTCCTCGGCCAGCTGCGCGGCACGGTCCGCAGCGGCCGCGTCGGCGTCGCGCAGGTCCAGCATGCCCACCACGGTGTCGCCGGCGCGAAGGCCGATCCGGCCGGTGCCATGCCCGGGCGCAACGGCCCGCAGCTGCCAGCCGGCGGCGGCGAGCGCCTTGCGCTCATGTGGAAGCGGGTCTCCGAACCAGACCACGCATTGTCCGGGCCCAGCGCTGACTGCGGCCATGCCTCCCCCGAAGCGGTCTGAGTGTCCGTCGCGGCGGGTGGCGGGGCCGATGGCGGCCCCGGACCGCCGCAGCGGTCCTGGGTATGCCTGCCGAACAACGGCCCGGGTGCCCGGTAGCGGCCACCCCGGGGAGAGGATCAGCCGGCGGCGTCGTACTCGCCGTGGTAGCGCCCGGCCTCTTCGACCTCGGCCTTCGAGCCCAGGAACACCGGCACCCGCTGGTGCAGGTCCGAAGGCGCGACTTCGAGCATGCGCTGGCGTCCGGTGGTCGCCGCGCCGCCGGCCTGCTCGACCAGGAAGGCCATCGGGTTGGCCTCGTACATCAGCCGCAGTTTGCCGCCCTTGGCCTCGTTCTTGGCATCGAGCGGATAGCTGAAGATCCCGCCGCGGGTCATGATCCGGTGCACGTCGGCGACCATGCTGGCCACCCAGCGCATGTTGAAGTCCTTGCCGCGCGGACCGGTCTTGCCCGCGAGCAGGTCGCCGACGTAGGCCTGCATGGGGGGCTGCCAGTGGCGCTGGTTCGACATGTTCACGGCGAACTCGGCGGTCTGCTCCGGGATCCGGATGTTGCGGCTGGTCAGCACGAAGCTGCCGACCTCGCGGTCCAGGGTGAAGGCATGGGTGCCGTGGCCGACGGTCAGGACCAGGGTGGTCTGCGGGCCATAGACGCAGTAGCCCGCGGCCAGCTGCGCGGTACCCGGCTGGAGATAGTCCTGGTCGACCGGGTCCTGGCCCGGCTTGCCGTAGGGCAGCACCGAGAAGATGGTGCCGACGGACACGTTGACGTCGATGTTGGAGCTGCCGTCCAGCGGGTCGAACAGCAGCAGGTAGCGCCCGCGCGGGAACTCGTCCGGGATCGGCTGGCTGTGGTCCATTTCCTCGGAGGCCAGCCCGGCTAGGTGGCCGCCCCAGGCGTTGGCTTCCATCAGGACGTCGTTGGCGATCACGTCGAGCTTCTTCTGCGCCTCGCCCTGGATGTTCATGCTGGCCGCGCCGGGCTGTCCGGCATCGCCGAGCACGCCACCCAGTGCGCCCTTGCCGACGGCGATCGAGATCCGCTTGCAGGCGCGGGCGACCACTTCGATCAGCAGGCGCAGGTCGGGCTCGATATGGCCGGCGCGCTGCTCCTCGATCAGGAACCGTGTCAGCGAGCAGGGCTGTGCGTCATTGGACGTGTTGGACATGGCGCGCGCGGGCAGTGGAAGACACGCGCATTGTAGGCCGGCGCCGCCGGCACTGCCCCGCTCAGGCCGCCGGCTGCAAACGGCGCATGCGCCGCAGTGCGTCCAGCAGGCGGATGCGGGAGTACTCCAGCATCAGCAGCGGGGCGGCCGGCTCTGCGGCATCCAGGACCCGGCAGGCGTCGTCCAGCGCCTGCTCGGCGGCGGCATAGGCATCCGCGTCAAGGTGTACGGCCAGGCGGCGCAGGTGGGCGCCGGCGCGGCGTGCAAAGGCGGGATCCTCGCCCTGGCCGGCGCGGGCGGCGGCCTCGTCGAAGGTGGCTTCCAGCCGATCGAGTTCGTGCACGAGCGCCCTCGGGGCGCCGGGGTGGAGCTGGGACATGGGCAATGCGAGCTGCGGGGGAGCGGCATCTTCGCCGCCCGCCCGTTACCGGACGGTAGAGGCCCGCTGACCCGGCGATGACAGGCCCGCCCCGGGGCTACACGTCGCCGTCGTCCAGCCAGCCCTCGCCGGTGCCACGGTGGTAGACCCGGTCGCTGTCGAGCACGCTGCCGGCCGGGACCGGGTCCTGCTTCGCCAGCCGTTCGTAGATCGGCGCGAAGTCCGGGCCGGTGGCCTCCATCAGCTGCTCGAACCCGTCGATGACGAAGTAGGTCTTCTGGTAGGTGTCGATGCGGTAGCGGGTGCGCATGACCCGCTCCAGGTCGAAGCCGATCCGGTTGGGTGCGCCGGACTCCAGGCAATGGATCGACTCGCCCTTGGAGCTGACGATCCCGCTGCCGTAGATGCGCAGCCCGTCGCCCTGCCGGATCAGCCCGAACTCCACCGTGTACCAGTACAGCCGGGTCAGGTTGACCAGTGCCTCCTGGCCGATGCCGTGGGCCTTCACCCCGCCCCGCCCGTAGGCCTCCATGTAGTCGGCGAACAACGGGTTCATCAACAGCGGCACGTGGCCGAACAGGTCGTGGAACAGGTCCGGTTCGGCCAGGTAGTCCATCTGTTCCGGCTTGCGGATCCACCAGGTGACCGGGAAGCGACGGTTGGCGAGGTGGTCGAAGAAGTCCAGCTCGGGCAGCAGGCCCTCCACGCCGATCAGCTCCCAGCCGGTGGCCTTGCGCAGGGTCGGGTTGAGCACGTCGAAACGCGGGATGCGGTCCGGGCTCATCTCCATGGCCGCCATCGCCTGGATGAACTCGTCGCTGGCGCGGCCCTGCAGCACTTGGCGCTGGCGCTCGAACAGCTGCGCCCAGACCGCGTGGTCGGTCGCGGTGTAGGCACTCCACGGTTGCTCGACCACGGCAGTGGTGTAGACGGGCACGTAGCCCTTGTCGGTCATCTGGTGCTCGACGCGCTTCGGCATGTTCATGGCGCTGCTTCCTGCATCTGTTCCGATGCGTCCTACGCTAGCCGGATTGGCGCGCAATCTGCTTGCGTTGTTGCGCCGCATAGGCGGGCTGGCGCAATGTTGTTGCGTACAGACGCGACTGGAGTCCTGATGACGGCCGTCTCCCTCGACCGGACCGACCTGCTCGTCCTTGCCGAGCTGCAGCGCGCGGGCCGGCAGACCAACGCCGAGCTGGCGGAACGCGTGAAGCTGTCGCCGTCGGCCTGCCTGCGCCGGGTGCAACGGCTCGAGCGCGAGGGCGTGATCGCCGGATACCGGGCGCTGCTCGAGCCCGAGCGGCTCGGCCTGGGGCTGCAGGCCTTCGTGCGCGTGCAGCTGGACCACCACGACAGCGCTGCGATCGCGGCGTTCAGCGACTGCGTCAACCGCTGGGACGAGGTGGTCGCCTGCCATGCGCTGACCGGCGACATGGACTACCTGCTGCACGTGGCGGTGCGCGACCTGGAGCATTTCTCCGTGTTCCTGCTCGACCGGCTGTTGGCCCAGGCCGGGGTCGACGATGTGAACTCCAGCTTCGTGCTGCGCACCGTCAAGGCCGACCGGGGATTGCCGCTGGGCGGTTGATGCGCCGGCGTGTCAGGGTGCCGGGCCCACCGTCGCCGCGCAGTCGCCGAGCCGCAGCCAGTCCCTGATCCGCGAGCGCTCGCGTTCGCAACGGGCCAGTGCCTCGGCATGCGCGGCCTCCCGCGCTTTCGTTGCCGCCGCCTCCGCCCGTTCCTGCTGGATCTCCGCGATGCGTGCACGCAGCCGGGGGAGCGCGGCGAGTGCGGCGCGCTCTCCTTCGAGGATGGCCCGGTCGCGCTGGGCAAAGTCCGCCGGGCCGATGTCGGATACGGCCGGCCTGACCACCACGTCGGCGCGGGCCAGTTCCTGCTCGCCCAGCTTGCTGCCCATGATCGCGATCGACTGGTTGACGATGCCCAGCAGGTGGCCCGGGGTGCCGCCGGTGGCGCGGTTGGAGATGTCGACCGCGACCACCACGTCCGCCCCCAGTTCGCGCGCGGCGTCCACCGGTACCGGGCTGGTCACGCCGCCGTCGACGTAATGCTGGCCACCGATCGCCACCGGCTCGAACACCCCGGGGATGCTGCTGGAGGCGCGCACCGCCTGC
>Ga0079224_100000088_pt1 | contig 66140 bp, 68 predicted proteins | sample Stecom2015_FD_80414 | JGI IMG/M metagenome (GOLD analysis project Ga0079224, IMG submission 80414) | Agricultural soil microbial communities from Utah to study Nitrogen management - Steer compost 2015 | ecosystem: Environmental > Terrestrial > Soil > Agricultural land | place: USA: Utah... | reverse complement strand
TGCGCGGCAACGACACTCTTGATTATATTCACCGGATTTCAACTAACAGTACCAGCAGCCTACCCAAAGAGCGTGTTGTTGATACAATATTTACGAATGAAAAAGGAAGAATAATTGATTATACAACTCTGCTGAATTTTGAAAGCCATCAGCTTTTAATTACAAGTCCTGATTTTAAAAATAAAATTGTCATCTGGTTGAATAAGTATATTATTACTGATGATGTTAAGATTTCACTGACGGAAAACAAATACAATATTTTTGAATTTCTTGGTCCCCAGGCTGAATCTTTTGTTACATTAATTTGCGGAAGTATTATTAATCATTTACAGCCAAATTCATTCAGAGTAATGCATACTGAAGGGATGTTATTTTTTATTGTAAAGCTTCAGGATATAAAAGGAAACATAAAATTCTGGACAATCTCTGATGAAGAAAATGCAAGACGCTTAACCAAATATATTCTTGATAACAAAGGAATTTTTAATTTTAATTTTGTTGGGGAAGATGCTTACAATTCTTATCGCATTGAGCAGGGAATTCCCAAAGCACCTTATGAGTTAAATGATAATGTAAATCCGCATGAAGCCGGAATAATGCATGCTGTTGATTCAAAAAAAGGCTGCTACATCGGTCAGGAAGTAATTGCAAGACTTGAAACTTATGATAAAGTTCAAAGACTTTTATCAGGAATTGAATTTACCGAAAGCCCTGAATCCAATTCTTCTTTTATTCTGCAGAGTGAAGATGGAAAGGATGCCGGGTATATTACTTCATATATCAATTCATTAAAGTTTAAAAAATATATAGGACTTGCTTATATAAGGAAAGATTTCAGGGAAAATGAAACAAAATTAATTGCAAAAGAAATGTCAGGCAATGCAATTCCGGTTATTGTAAAACCCTTACCATTTAAAAAATGAAAATTTATACCAAAAGCGGAGATAAAGGAGAGACAGGATTATTCGGTGGTGAAAGAGTATCAAAAGATTCTCCAAGAATAAATGCTTACGGAACTGTTGATGAATTAAATTCATTTATTGGATTAGCATTAACGGAAGTAAAAGATGAAGAGGTAAAAGTTCTTCTTAAAAGAATTCAGAATCTTTTATTTACAATTGGCTCCGATCTTGCAACGCCCGACACCGAAAAAAATAAAAAATTTAATATACCAAGAATCAATGCTGAGCATATTGAAGAATTGGAAAGAGAGATAGATAAGTTTGATTCCCGCCTTGAAGAATTAAGGAACTTTATTCTGCCGGGAGGGTGTAAAAGTGCTGTACTTCTGCATGTATGCAGAACAATCTGCAGGAGAGCAGAAAGAAAAGCTATAAGATTAAATAATGAAGTGAAGATAAATTCAGATATAATTATATTTCTTAACAGGTTATCTGATTTATTTTTTGTTCTTTCACGTTATGAAAATAAAATCTCCGGAACTGAAGATATAAAATGGCAGCCTTAGGCTGTTTATAGTTTTCGGGGGTGAAACTGGCTTCGACGGGGTTGAAGAAGCATTGAACTGCACATCGTGTTCCCCGAGTACACGTTAAACAATTGGGAATAAATAATAACTGGCGAATATAACTACGCCTTAGCTGCTTAATTAAACAAGCAGCCGTTCTCCTTTCTCTCTCATACCGGGGTTTGGAAGGACGTCGTTTAGGTATGATAGCTGATCCGTTCGCCTGTGCCGGTGAAGCGAAATTTTAAGCAGGCAGGCTTAAAGTGATCCACGTCTGTTTGGTAGCTTTAAGTTAAAAATAAAAACAGACTAAGTGTGTAGATGTTCTTTGGTTCTTAACTTCGGACGCGGGTTCGACTCCCGCCACCTCCACTCTTAGTTAATAAATTTATCTTTCCTTAATTTGGTACCAATTCCATGACTTATCACCAAATCTCCGCCTAAATATCCTGAATATAAAAAAGCACCAACAGACAGAATTTCCAAAATAAGAATGAAAGTATTAACAGGTTCAAATGCAGGGTAGTTGTTAAATCTTACTCCAATTATTACTCCAAATACAGAGAGAATAAAAATATTAAGCCCTCCATGAAGAAGGGCTTTTGAAAATATTTTTGGATCACCTTTAATTCTTATTAAATCCGATGCACCGTAAATAGCAGCAATTAATCCACTTGCTGTTCCAAGTAACCCTGAATAAAATCCAAGTCCGGCGAAATAATCATCATCATTTAAATAAGCATAAAAGTCTAAAGCAGCACACAAAGGAAGCAATGCAATGGGAAAATGAATAAGTATCATGTGAAGAGGATGGTCAAAAAATCTTCCTGTTAAAAGATTTTTTATAAATGAAAGAGGAGTAAACTTATTGCCGGAATCGGAACCGTTTCTCATAATTACATACTTAAAAAGAAAACAAGAAGAATAAGAAAGCCAACCACTGCCGCCCCGGCATGGACAAGTGCTAATCCTTTTGGTCCGGGATTTCCATCTTTAAGGTGTTTACTGAAAAGAACAAATCCTCCCAATGCAGCTATTACAAAAAGAACTATGCTTGCAACAGGAGAACCTGTTTCAGAATTAATTGAAAAAATAATCAGGATAACAAGAGCTACAGCAGCAAAAAGTCCATGGGTTACAGCTCTTGATTTTGAAACAGATTTATTCTGTAGCAATGGTATAATTAAAGTTAATCCGAAAACAGCAGCTACTGCAAAAAGAATTATACTCGTTAGTAACATATAATCTCCTTTTTTATTTGATAGATGATCGTGACTATACAAAGGTTACAACTTTTGTATATATTTGCGAAAATTTAAATTCTATGAATTCAGAAATTTCAAATAAAAGTATTACGCTGACCGACGAAGAATTAATTGAAGAAGTAAAACGGGGTAATACCGAATTTTTCAGCGAAATTATACAGCGATATAACCAGAGAATGTACAGAACTGCTGTATCCTATGGCATATCTGACGATGATTGTGATGAGGTTATTCAGTTGGCTTATATTTCTGCCTATGAAAAACTAAATCAATTCCGTGGAGAATCTAAATTTTCGACCTGGCTGATAAAAATATTAATAAATGAATGCCTGATGCTGAAAAGAAGAAAGAAAAAATTGGTTTCACTTTCTGAGCCGGGCAGTGTAACCATTCTCTCTCCGGAACATCAAAATCCTGAGGCGTCTTATATGAACACTGAACAAAAAGAAATTCTTGAAAAAGCTATAGCAGATCTTCCTGAAAAATACCGGACAGTTTATATTTTTAAAGAGATTGAAGGAATGAGTATAAAAGAAATTTCTGAAATACTTCTTATTTCAGGAGTTAATGTTAAAGTAAGGATTCACCGTGCTAAAGCATTACTTAAAGATTATATCAAAGAATTAACCGATACCTCAAAACTATTCACATTCGGCAATGAAAGATGCGATGCAATAAATAATAATGTTATGAATTATATCCGCAGCAAAAATAATTTATGATGAAGTTAATTTCTTACCAATAACATAAGCCTCTTTCATTTTTCCTTTCGGGATTTTTTACTTTATAATTTTTAGATTTGATATTAACTAAAACATCCTGGTGTTTAAATAAAGTTCAGAGATAAAATGGAAAAACTCTTACTTGGATTAGATATAGGAAGCTCATCAATTAAAGCATCATTAATTAATACATCAACAGGAAATCTTGTAACATCCGCAAGCTCACCTGAGCAGGAAATGAAAATTGATTCACCAAAAAAAGGCTGGGCTGAACAGCATCCTGAAACATGGTGGCAGCATGTTAAAATTTCAATTAAAAAATTACTCGATGTATTATCAGGTGATTATGAAATTGATGGCATTGGCATATCTTATCAAATGCATGGTTTGGTAATGGTTGATAAAAATAAAGAAGTTATTTATCCTTCAATTATCTGGTGCGACAGCCGTGCAGTTGAAACAGGTAATAAGGCTTTTAAAGAATTAGGCGAAAAACATTGTCTTAAAAAATATCTTAACTCTCCTGGAAACTTTACTGCTTCAAAACTTAAGTGGGTAAAAGATAATCTGCCTGATGTTTATTCAAAAATATATAAGATAATGCTGCCCGGTGATTATATAGCAATGAAATTATCAGGAAATATTAACACGACTGTCTCAGGTTTAAGCGAAGGAATATTCTGGGATTTTGAAAAGATGTCAATCGCTGATGGTTTAATTAATTATTATGATATCGATAAAAATTTTCTTGCTGATATAGTCCCGACATTTGGTGAACAGGGCAGGGTAACAAAAGGAGCTTCTGAAGAAACAGGTTTGAAGGAAGGCATTCCGGTTTTTTACCGCGCAGGTGACCAGCCGAATAATGCATTATCATTGAATGTATTAAACCCCGGTGAAGTTGCCGCAACTGCAGGAACTTCGGGTGTCATCTATGGAGTTGCGGATAAAAATATTTATGATAAAAAAAGCAGAGTAAATACTTTTGCTCATGTTAATTACTCAAAAGAGAATCCTAATGTTGGTGTACTTCTTTGCATAAACGGAACCGGAATTCAATATAGCTGGCTTAAACATAATATGTTTGATAATAAATATTCATACAATGAAATGAATAATATGGCAGGTGAAATTGAACCTGGTTCGGGCGGCGTTTTGTGTTATCCGTTCGGTAATGGTGCAGAAAGAGTTTTTGAAAATAAAGATATACAGGCTCACTTCAGGGGAATAAATTTTAATATTCATGATAAAAGTGATATTATCCGTGCTGCTCAGGAAGGTATCGCGTTTTCGTTTAAATATGGTTTTGATATTATGAAAAATATCGGAATGGATATTAAAGTAATCAAAGCTGGTGATGCAAATCTTTTCCGGAGCAGAATTTTTAAAGAAGTTTTTGTTAATACCTGTAATGTTGAACTTGAAATTTATAATACAGATGGTTCGCAGGGAGCTGCAAGAGGTGCAGGCATTGGCGCAGGTATTTTTACTCCTGTTTCGGCTTTTAATGGTTTAACCCTGGTTGAAAAATTATCTCCCGATGAAAAATTATCAGCAGCTTATAAAAACATTTATAACTATTGGCTGGAGAATTTAAGAATAGAATAGAATATTATTCACTCTCTTTGTTAATAAATTATTTTGGAAGAATCAAAAAGATATTTTCATCGAACGTACTTAAATATTAAATCTAAACTCTGCAAACATAAACTCAAAAAATCATTTTGAAATTAGAACTCCTGTAGCAATTCCTGCCGCCGCTGCAGCAAGAATTGAAGTAACAGATGGCCATTCAACCTTGGGCGGTTCTTTTAATGTTTGAATATATTCTTTTATAAGCTCTTCATATTTTGTTAAACCGTATTGCATTCCTCTTAAATATTCCTGCGCTTTTTGTTCTTTAAGTGCAATGATTGAATCCTGAAGTTCTACATAAGTTTTATATGTAAGATTAACTTCGCCAAGTGCAGCAATTTGTTTTTTAAAATTATCTACTTCTTTATGGTCTTCTATAAATGTTGCAACAAACTGAACCGGCAATTGAAATGTTGTAATTATAAATCCTGTTTCAGGATGGGGTACTCTGCCTATTCCGATTGGTGCTGCTCTTAATTCGGGAAATGTGGATTTCATCTCATCAACAAGTTCATCTGGCTGAAAGAGATTTGCAATTCTTATATGTTGACGTTCATTCTCTTTTTTCAATTCTGTTACATAAGATTCAAGACTATCAATATGTGTTTGTAATTTTGATTCTTCTGCTCTCAAAGCAGTAATAACATTTTCAATACTGTCGCCTCTTTCAATTACCATTGCATATTTAGCTTTATAATCATTTAAATCATTTTCTGCTTTTTCAATTTTTTCTTTCGCATCCCCCCATAAAAAAAACCCTGTTACCCAGCTTCCAATAAGTAAAACAATTGCAATAATTAGAAATGTTTTAACCATTATGTACCTCCAGTCTGTTTGAATCCCAGCTCTTAAATCCTAAAGATTGTGCAGCTAAAGGAATAAGTGACTGGTCACCATGAACAAATTCATAAAAAACAACATTACCACCTGGAGCAGCATTTTTAAGACGAATGTATGTATTTCTTCCTGCATCCTGTAATTCCCACAACAAACCTTTAACCATATTGCCTGCAGCCCTGTTCATTAAGCTAAATTGTGTAAGATTCTCCTGAAATAATTTATTTATCTCTTCAGTTGATAAACCATTTTCCATGTGCGGCAAAGGGTGTGCAACAGCCTGTTCTACATTTACAAGTTGAAGATGACATTCATTTATGACTCTCTTCCAGAAACTATCATCAGGCAGCGGGTCTGTTTTATCTTCTCTAACATTAACATGACCAATTACACCATTGAAATATTTTAATCTTGGTCCGTAATATTCCATATAATTTGAAGGAATTTTTCTTTCAATGTTAAACCTTACAAGCAGATGATTAACCAGTTCAATAAGTGAATCAACCTGTGCTTTCTCATATTTATCGAAATACCTGTAGCCGCGGTAGGGTTTTCCATAATCAAAAACTTCATCAGGATTTTTTTCTGTTCTTGGAGTAATTCTGTCGAAGCAATAAAATTTTCCTCCTGATTCTCTCAATGCACCTTCACTGGCAATTTCAATTCCTATAAATCTTTTTTCGAATGCTAATTTGTCAGGCCATTTTAATCCGAACTGGTATGCCCAGCCATTAGGGTCAAATACTTGGAATATGGTTCCGTCTCTTTCAATTATGTATGCAGTACCAACCATCTGCTGGTCATTGCTCCACCAATTGACAGATGAGGATGCAGTTCCTCCAACAGTATGATGAAGGCAAATACCTGTTTTTTTATCTCCATTGTGGAACCATTGGTCATCGGGAAGTTTAAGCATCGGACTAATTAAAGGTGCCATAATTACTCCTTACTTTTTGATGGGGTTATGTTTTATCTCGTGCAGCCTGGAACGGGAATGAACTTATGGAGTTTTTTTCTTAAACACAACAAAAATTTTTTCTGCGTGATTAATCTGTTTTAGATCTCAATTTCAATTTAGCTTTCATAACAGCTTTATCTAAAATGAATGCTCTTATTGAAATAGTTGTAATAATTAATATGCCTCCTATAATTGCCATAATTGATGGTATCTCCCCGTAACCGAAGAATACCCAGACAGGATTGAGGACAGGTTCTATCATTGAGATAAGGGAAGCTTCAATTGCGTAAACTCTTTTTAAACCATAGCTGAAAATAGCATAAGCAATTCCAATCTGAAAAATTCCGAGATATGCAACCATCCAGAAATCAGAAAAGGGAAGAGTTTGAAGATTAGTTATGAAGGGTAAACATATTAATACAACAAGAACATTTCCATAAAAGATAGAACTGAACTGATATTCAGCTTTATTTTTTCTCATTCCAATCATAAAAGAAGCAAAAGCAAGTCCGGATAGAAGTGCAAAAATATTTCCTTCAAGATGACCGGGTGAAAGTTCACCGATAAAGAAGAGAATCATTCCGGCAAAACATATTATGATTGTATAGAGATTTAATTTTTCAAAATGAGTTTTATTTATAAGAGGTTCAAAGATTAAGATATAAATTGGTGCAGTGTATTGAAGAAAAATTGCATTTGCAGCAGTCGTATTTTTTGTTGCAATTACAAAAAGTATTAATACTGCTGCATAAAAGAGAGCATTTATAAAAGTAAATAAATTAGTATGAAAAACTTCCTTTCTGAATAAAACTGCAAATACAACAGCGGCAAACAAACATCTGAAAAATGAAAGCTGCATTGCATCGAGTGAAATAAGTTTTATAAAAAGTCCGCCTGTACTCCACAAAATTGCTGAAATAAAAACAGCAATTAAACCTTTTTTATGGTCGGGAAGTTTATTCATTCTGTTTTAATTAAAAGAATCAGGATTAACAAAAGTTATTTTTAATTGAGAGGTAAATTTAAGAGAAAATTAATCCCGGCTGAAATAAACCGGGATTAACTTTATCAGGAGTTAATTTTATTTGGAAAGTATCATCTTCTTAACAGAAGTAAAATCGCCTGCATTTAATCTATAAAAATAAACTCCGCTTGAAAGCTGAAATGATTCAGCAGAAAATTCAACATCATAATTTCCTGCCGGTTTAAATTCATCAATCAATGTTGCAGCTTCTCTTCCAAGCATGTCATAAACTTTTAATGAAACATTGGAAGCCTCAGGCAATGTAAATTTTATTTTTGTTGAAGGATTAAACGGGTTTGGATAATTTTGTTCTAAAACAAATTCAACCGGAACTGAAGTATTAACTTCAACAATTTTTGAATAATTAACTGAGCCGTCAAAATCAATCTGCTTTAACCTGTATTGATATTTCCCTGCTGAAAGATTTTTATCTGTAAAAGTATAAAACTGTTGTTCAGTTGTTGTACCTTTACCTTCTACAAAACCTACAACTTCCCATCTGTCTTCGTTAACACTTTGCCGGATAAATTTTCCATTTTCCATTTCCCATTTTCCATCTTTTAAACTTCTTTGAATTTCAAAACCATAATTATTCGTTTCACTTGCTGTAATCCAGTTTAGAGTTACATCATTACCCGAAACCGCTGCATTAAAAGAAGCAAGTTCAACAGGAATTACATCATAAATATTTCCTCTTTCCAGAAAAATATCAGCAATAACTTCACCATTCCTTATTCCTCCGGGAACATAAAAGATTGCAATATCGCCATTACCTTTTGTAATAACCTGTGAGGAATTTCTTGTTACATATTCTGAAGAAATATCATTTACAAGAATAGTGTCATAAAATTCTCCATTCTCTGCAAACAAAAGATAAAAGCCTCTGCCTGAAGCTGACTGGCTGGACTGATATGTTATGAACAATCTGTTCTCATCATCTGCTGTAAGCGACTGCATGCCGGCAGGCAATTGACCTACAGGTGAAATAGGTACAGGTGTACTGAATGAACCGCTTACATTATTTGTATAATATAATCTTGAACTTGACCTGTAAACGATATGTACTTTATCATTATTATCCAAAGCAATCATCGGGTAGTTTCCATCACCTGCTATTACACTACTCTGGAAACTTCCTGAAATATTATTGTAGTAGACAATCGGTCCGGAAAACAGACCGGTTCCTGTTCTTGCTGCAATATGTACTTTACCGTTTGAATCAACATCGAGAGTTGCTTCAAAATCTCCGCCTGCTTCTCCTGTTGCTAATGAAACTTCAGGACTTAATGTGCCTGTTCTTAAATCATAATTTCTGTAGAAGACATTATCTGTTCCTGTAACAAAAGTGTAATAAACAAAATGCATAACGCTATCGGGACCAATTTTACTGTATGGTGTTGCCTTGTTTAATCCGCCCTGCGTTATTACAATTGGTGAAGAAAAACTTCCTGACATATTATGCATATATCTTATCTGGAAATCAGAACCATCGCGGGTTTCATAACCTATATGCAGATTTCCTTCAGCATCTATAGAGAGAGTTGAATAATTATCATCAACACTGTTTTGTGTAAGATTTATTGTTGTAAATTCTCCGCTGCTTTCTTCTTTAACATAATAAATCTCGCGTGTGGTGCCATCGGTTCCTAACTGACCTGTATATGTTAAATGAAGTTTTCCATCAGTATCATAAACAGCAAACATCCTGTTGTTAAATCTTTCATTGTATGCAATTGTATCTACAGGAAAATTAACCTGCGCAAATAGAGATGTGCTCAATAAAAGAAATAGAAAAAAGAATTTCATAACAGACTCCTATTTAAACCATATTTAAGGTGTATATAGTATAGGCAAATTTCAATTTTATGTAAATAAAAAAGGGAAATGCGTTTAACATTTCCCTTCTTTTTATGCTATTCAGCTTCTCACAACTAAGTATCAAACTTAAGATTACTTTTGCAAAATCATTTTCTTTGTAAGAACAATATCTCCTGCTTTTAATTTATACAGGTAAATTCCACTTGCAAGATTTCCTGCATAAAAGCGGATATTGTAACTGCCTGCATTCTTTACTTCATTAACAAGAGTTTTTATTTCATTACCCAGAATATCATATACCGAAAGTTTTACAAAAGTACTTGCCGGTATCTGAAATCTGATTTCAGTTACAGGGTTAAATGGATTTGGGTAATTCTGTTCTAATAAAAATTCTTCAGGAATTTCAGCTACAGTTTCAACTGAAGTCGGTGCAAAATTATTTTTATAGAATGTCAGATTTCCATTGTATTCACCAAGTATCAAATCTTTTCTGCCGTCATCATCAAGATCAGCGAAACCTGGATGTGCATTTTGATCTGCAGAAATATCTTCAAGCAGTGCATTGTTTAACTGCCAAACAGGTTCTTTTCTAGTTCCTGTGTTTTCGTAAAAATCAATTGCACCACCGAAAGTTTTCCCGATAAATAAATCATAGTCGCCATCATTATCTATATCTGTGAAGACAGGAGAAGTTCCTCTCGGAAAAGAAACTCCTGCGAGCATTGTTGTATTTTCAGTGAAGTTATTATTTCCATCATTTAAATAAAATTTTGATGTATTCGGATCATCACCACCGACCAGTAAATCTTCATCACCATCATCATCAAGATCAGCAAAAGCCGGAATGCTTCCCCAGCCGATATCAATACCAGGGAAAGCATTTGTATTTGCAGTAAAAGTACCATTATTGTTTTCGTATAAAATTAAAGTTCCCATATTATTACCGGAGACAATATCGTAATCACCATCATTATCAAAATCAATAAAAACAGGAGATGCGAAAGTTCCCGGGTTAAGAGATAAAAAATTTGTCTTTGTAAAAGATGGAGATGATGCAGTGCCATCATTTCTTATGTAAACTATACCTTCGAGCGCTGATCCGGAAATCATATCAAGATCACCATCGTTATCAAAATCAGCAAAAGAGGCAGATGAATATCCATCTGTTTTAATTACTTTGAAATAGGAATTATTATATGCAAACTGCGGGGAGCTTATTGTCCCTGTATTTTCATAAACATAAAGATTACCATTTGCAGTACCATAAACCAGATCAAGGTCTGAATCACCATCAAGATCAACAAATGTAGGATCTTTCCAGTAATTTGTAGTTTCAACTACGGAGAAAAGATTATTTGAAGTCCATACCGGAGAAGAAGGTGTCCCGGTATTCTTGTAATAATAAAATGTTGCACCGTCACGCCCGATTAATAAATCGTAATCCTGATCATTATCAAGATCTGCCAAAGCAGGATATGCATTTAAACCAACATCGGGAATGCCGGTAACAAGAGCATCATCTCTTTCAAATACAGGAGACTGAGGGGTACCTGTGTTTCTGAAACCTATACATATTCCGGCATCAGGTCCACCAAAGAGTGATTCACCGGTTCCGACAATCAAATCAATATCGCCATCATCATCAAGATCGGCAAATGCCGGTCTTGGATCTGTTCCAATCTCTTCATTAACATTTGCAAAGAGAGAATCGAAAGTCCATTCAGCAGAAGTACTGCTCCCGGTATTTTTATAATGTTTTAAACCATTGTACCCGCCAATAACTAAATCGAGATCACCATCGGCATCAAGGTCTGCAAGAGCAGGATAATCAGAATTAATAAACTGATAGCCACCTGCATAAATTGAAGCGAACATTGTTTCATCTTTTAAGAATTTAGGCTGGGAAGCAGAACCAATATTTTCGAAATATTCAACTTCAAGATCAATATTTCCCAAAACAAGATCGAAATCACCGTCATCATCCAGATCTCCAAAAACAGGAGCAGTAAAATCTTTAACTGTTACACCACCGGGTGCAAAAATCGTATCAATTCTTGTCCAATTTTGTGCATTCAGATTAAACACAAATAAAACAGAAAATAAAAGAGAAAATAATTTAGACACCATTAATCCTTTCTTTTAATTAGTCATTTAATTGTCAAAAACAATTTTATAAAAATGTTTAGTTAAATAAAATTAAGTTAAAGGGTTGTAAATAGTAACCATTTATTCAATGTTTAATTTTATCTAATTATTTTATTTTTATTTCAGAATACATGAATAAACTTACCTTGACTGCCTATTGCGCTTTATCTATATTTGAGAGCAATTTTTTGAATAAAATAGGCTTCATTTTTTAATATTTTGAACCAAATTAAGAAAACAATCCTTCCCAACGGAATTAGAATTTTAACCGAAACTATACCCTATGTTAAATCATTTTCACTCGGGTTTTGGTTTAATGTAGGTTCCCGGGATGAATCTCAGGATAACAATGGGATAACACATTTTATCGAGCACATGCTTTTTAAAGGCACCGGTAAAAGATCCGCAAAAAAAATTGCTACCGATATTGAGGCATGCGGTGGTTATCTTAATGCTTTTACATCTAAAGAACATACCTGCTACTATGGAAGGGGACTATCAAATCATCTCAGCAAAACTTTTGAAGTTATTTCAGATATGATTTTAAATCCTGCATTCAAACCTTCCGAAATAAAAAAAGAAGCAGGAGTAATTATTGATGAATTAAATGATATCCAGGATAGCCCGGAAGAACTGGTTTTTGAAAAATTTGAAGAAACCATTTTTGCAGGAAGCAGTCTTAGTTATCCTATAATTGGTAATGAAAAAAATATTTTAAGTTTTACTCAATTCGATCTTTTCAACTATATAAAAAATAAATATGGCAATAACAGGCTGGTAATTGCTGCATCAGGTGCCGTTGAACATGAAAAACTTTTACATCTTACAAATAAATATTTCAATGGTGATTTAGGTTTAAGTTCTGTAAGAAGAAGATCTTTTAATTCAGTTAATCCAGTTAAAGTTGAATTTATAGATAAAGAAATTCAGCAGGTTCATGCTATAATCGGGAAACCAGCACCAGGTTATAAAAGTGAAGACAGAGTTAAAGCAGCAATGCTGGCTCAGATTCTTGGTGACGGAAGCAGTTCAAGATTATTCCAGGCAGTTAGAGAAAGAAACGGAATTGCCTACCAGATAAATTCATTCCTTAATTCTTTTTATGATGTTTCGGCATTTGGTGTTTATTTCTCTACAAATGAAAAACTCGTTGATAAAGCTTTGAATTTGATTTATAAAGAGTTTAAAAAACTAAGAGATAAAAAAGTTTCTTCGGGTGAATTGAATAAAGCTAAAGAAGCTTTAAAAGGAAATTTCATTCTTAGTCTTGAAAATACATCCAACAGGATGATAAGAATGGCTCAGTCTGAATTATATCATAACAGAATAAAATCAACCGAAGAAGTATTAAACAGAATTGAAAAAGTTACATCAGAAGATATACTTGAAATAGCAAATGATCTTCTGAATGAAGATTCTTTATTTAAAATAATTATCAAATCAAAAAATGCTCTGCTTAAAACAGCAGCATAGGTGATGAAATGAAAAAAATTATACCAGCTGAAAGAACAGAAAACATAACTTATGCAATACGCGATATAGTTGTTCTTGCAAATGAAGTTGCAAAGTCAGGTAAAGAAATGCTTTATCTCAATATTGGTGATCCGAACATTTATGATTTTGCTCCACCCAAAAGTATAGTTGATGCAACATACCAGGCGATGTTAAAAAATTATAATGGATATGCACCATCTTCCGGAATTAAATCTGCAATCGAATCAATTGAAAGAGAAGCTGAAAGAAAAGGGATAAAAAATATTCAAGATATTTTTATAACAAGTGGTGCAAGTGAAGCAATTGATATTTGCTTAACATCTCTTGTTAATGAAGGAGAAAATGTTTTAACTCCCACTCCGGGTTATCCGCTTTATACTGCAATTGCAAGTAAACTGAAGAACCATGAAAATCCTTACTATCTTAATGAAGGTAACGGATGGCAGCCTGATATTGATGATATAAAATCAAAAATTAATGATAAGACTAAAGCAATTATTATTATAAATCCAAATAATCCCACAGGCTCCAACTGCAGTAAAGAAACTTTAATGCAATTAATTAATCTTGCTAAAGAACATAATCTTGTAATTTTCGCAGATGAAATTTATGATAAGCTTTTATTTGAAGGAGAAGAGCATATTTCTATAGCTTCTTTAGATAAGGATGTTCCGGTAATTACATTCGGCGGTTTATCTAAAAATTATATGGTGCCGGGTTTCAGAATAGGCTGGGGAATTGTAAGCGGCGATAAAAATATTCTTAAAGATTATATTGAAGCAATTAATAAACTATTGCGTGCAAGGCTATCAGCTAATCATCCGGAACAATATGCAATTCCCGTTGCACTCGATGGAGATCAGTCTCATCTTGTCGAAGCAAATAAAAAACTTACTTCAAGAAGGGACCTTACAGTAAAAGTTCTTAATGAGATTCCGGGAATTTCCTGTGTTAAACCTGAAGGTGCATTTTATGCATTCCCGCAATTGCATATGAATCAGCCCGACAACCATTTTGTAAGTGAACTTATTAAAGAAACAGGTGTTGTTGTTGTACCGGGTTCAGGTTTTGGTCAGGTTCCGGGAACCCAGCATTTCAGGGTTGTATTCCTTCCCAATGAGGAAATACTTGAAAAAGCTTATAAGAAAATCGGAGATTTTGCAAAAAAATATTTTGAAAAATACCAGGTGGTATCACATAGTTAATTAATATTAATTCATTATTAATTCTGAATCAGTATGCCCAAATTTATTTTAGATGGAAAAGAAATTGAGTTTACACAAGGTGAAACTATTATACAGGCAGCAAAAAGGGATGGAATAGATATACCACATTTCTGCTGGCATCCGAGTTTGTCTGTTTCAGGTAATTGCAGAGTTTGCCTGGTGGAAATTGAAAAGATGCCCAAGCTGATGATTGCGTGTTCTACTCTTGCTGCAGAGGGAATGGTTGTTCATACTAATTCTCAAAAAGCTCTTGCTGCAAGAAATGCAGTTATGGAATTTCTTTTAATAAATCATCCCCTCGATTGCCCTATATGCGATGAAGCCGGTGAATGTAAACTTCAAGATTATGCTTACCTGCATAGTGTTGGTGAAAGCAGATTTGTTGAAGAAAAAAATCATAAGGATAAAAGAGTACCTCTTGGTCCCTACGTTATGTTTGATGCTGAAAGATGTATTTCCTGCTCACGTTGTATAAGATTCTGCGATGAAATTGCAAAAGATCCTGAATTAACTTTTGTTAAAAGAGGGGACAGGGTAACAATTGTAACATATCCCGGTGAAGAACTGGATAATCCTTATTCACTTAATGTTACAGATATTTGTCCTGTTGGTGCATTAACAAACCGTGATTTCAGATTTAGGGCAAGAGTATGGGATATGTCTGCCACCAAATCAATTTGCATCGGCTGTGCAAGAGGCTGCAATACAGAATTATGGGTTAGAAATAATGAAGTACTAAGACTTACCCCACGCCTGAATGAAGAAGTAAACAGCTACTGGATGTGTGATCATGGAAGAATTAATACTTATAAATTTATTAATGCTGAAGACAGAGTAAGTGGTCCTTATGTTAGAAGAGATGGAGCATTAACTCAAACTTCCTGGAATGAAGCTGTATCAAAAGCTGCTGATGAATTAAGAACATTTAAGAAAAATGAAATTGCTTTTATTGGTTCTGCTTTTGCTACCTGTGAAGATAATTTCCTTTTAAGTTTATTTGCAAAATCAGTTATCGGTTCTTCTAATATTGATTTCTTAAGATATGAAAACCCTTCTTTCGGAGATGATATTTTAAGAAGAAACGATATGACACCAAATTCCCTTGGAGCAGAGTTGGTTGGAGTTACTCCCGGTAAAGATGGTTTAAATATGGATGGAATTAAAGAAGGTATCAGTAACGGTTCAATAAAAGCTTTGTATGTTTTGGAAGATGATATTGTTAATGCTATGCCTGAGTTTGAAAATATTCTTCCCAAACTTGATTTGTTAATTGTTCATGCAACTAATATGAATAAGACAACAAGTCTTGCCGATATTGTTTTTCCGGCAGCAACTTATGCTGAGAAAAACGGAACATTTGTAAACTTCCAGGGAAGAGTACAGAGAATTCGTCCTGCTGTTGAAACAGAAGAAGCCGACAGAGCATTGGATGGAATGTCGATGAGCAGACTTGATAAATTCGGAACTCAGTTTGACAGATGGGCAAAGAAAAACAGGCGTGACGCAAAATCATCATGGAAAATAATTTCACTTATCTCTTTAAATCTTAGTGGTAAACTTAAATTTAATCTTGCTGAGGATGTTTTCAACTATCTTGCAAAATCAATTAAAGAATTTGAAGGATTAGATTACGATGTTATTGGTGATACAGGAGCAAAATTAAAAATTGAAGTTTCTGAAACTACAGTATAGTACGGAGTTTAAATGAACATTTGGGAAATAATCGGTTTTACATTACTTAAAATTGTAATCATTGTTCATGTAATGCTGCTTACAGTATCATACCTTGTTTATTTTGAGAGAAGGATAAGTGCCTGGGCACAGAACAGACTTGGCCCTAACAGGGTAGGATGGGAAGGTGTACTTCAGCCTTTTGCAGATGTATTGAAGCTTCTTCTTAAAGAAGATATAGTTCCACTACAGGCAAATAAAAAAATTCACACACTTGCTCCGATTGTTGCTTTGTTTGTTGCATTTACAACTTATGCGGTAATACCATTTGGTCCTTCCCTTGAAATATTCGGTTATACAATTCCGCTTGTTGTTGCCGATATTAACATGGGAATTCTTTATGTTCTTGCATTAACTTCTCTTGGTGTTTATGCAATTACTTTGGCAGGATGGTCGTCAGGCAGTAAATATTCTTTGTTAGGTGGAATAAGATCTTCAGCCCAGATGATTTCTTATGAAATATCAATGGGATTTTCAATCGGCGGAGTTCTCCTGCTTGCAGAATCATTAAGACCATTAGCAATTGTTGAAAGTCAGGGACAATGGTTATGGAATGCATGGATTCAACCTATAGGTTTTATAACATTTGTAGTTTCGGCATTTGCAGAAACAAACAGGCTCCCGTTCGATTTACCGGAGGCTGAGCCCGAACTCGTTGGCGGTTTTCACACTGAGTACAGCAGTATGAAGTTTGCAGGATTCTTTCTTGCAGAATATGCAAATATGATTATAGCCAGTGCATTAATAGTTACCTTATATCTCGGCGGTTATATGATTCCTTTTGTTAATATAGAATCTTTTGGATTACCCAACTGGCTTGAGGTTTTAATTTATGTTGGTTCATTCTGTTTTAAAGTAGCCGCTCTTCTCTTCTTCTTTATCTGGGTAAGATGGAGTTTACCAAGATTCCGATATGACCAGCTTATGAATCTTGGATGGAAAGTTATGTTCCCGTTATCTTTAATTAACATAATCTGGGTAGCTGTCTTAATAATGGTATTTAAATTATAATGATAATTGAATCCTTAATTAACAAAGATTAATATTTTGAATAACGAACAAAGGAAAAAATATTCAGGAGTTTTTTAATGGCAGTTAAAAAGAGAGAAAAAGATCTTACAGTTTTAGAGAAGATGTATATACCCGAAATTGTGAAAGGTTTATCATTAACATTGAAGAATATGTTTAAACCGAAATTCACATTAAAATATCCTGAAGAAAAATTTATTCCGCCCGCATCTTACCGAGGCAGACCTGTTCTTGTACAGGAAGAAAACGGACAGGAAAGATGTGTTGCATGCGGGCTTTGTTCAAGAGTTTGTCCACCGTTAGCTATTGAAGTTCAGGCATCTGAAACTGAAGCAGAAAAAGAGCGCTACCCTGTAAAATTTGAAATAAATATGATTCGCTGCATTTTCTGCGGATTTTGCGAAGAAGTTTGTCCCGAAGAGGCGATTGTTATGAGCAAAGATTATGAATTGGCATTTTCTAACCGGGAAGAAGCAATTTATGGCAAAGATAAATTATTGGTTCCCGTAAGCCAGGTGCAGGATAGAATTAACTTTTTGAGGAATTACAAATAACAATTTGAAGTATTCTGATATAATATATATCTTCACCCAGCAATGTTTAGAATTGCCAAAATATTATTGTGCTTCCTTTTTATTTCTTTGTCGTTTCCGCAGGAGAGGGAAACAAATTTTCATTTAGTCTATCCTGAATTCATTCCGGTAAACTCATCTTTTGATATCTCCTTAACTTTTACAAATTCATTCCCGGAAGCAAAGGAATTTGAATTAATTATTATTCCTGATGAACATCTTACCATAAACAGGGCTGAATTAAAATCAATCTATGAATCCACCGGGTTAGAAAAAAAATTAATTAATTCTGATGAATTCTTTGAGGATGTTTATAAATTCAGTTTCCCATTAAATGACAGCACACGCTCTGAAGGAATTGTTTTCCAGGTTCTGATTAATTTACAGGCTAACCAGGTAAATTCAGCGGAAATAAAATTAAAAGGTGCATTTAAAAATGAGTCAGCTGAGGTTGCTGCACTTACTTCGAAAGAATTCAATTATACTTATGAAGATTTTATTGCTGCAGAAATAAATTTCTATAAACCTCAAAAAACTTCGGGTAAAGCTTTAGCCTTTGGTGAAAACGGATATTTACTTTTAGATATTGAAAAAGAATTTGAAAATAATCTGCTGCTGGATTTCTGGATAAAATTAAATGAATCTCCGGTAAGATTTCTTGAAATTTATAACAGAGAATTTAAAGAACCTGCTTTAGTGCTTTCCACAAATAAATTTCAGATGTTATCCGTTTCCTCCGAAATGTTCAGTCAGCAGGAATTAAAACCATTTTTTATCGGGAAAAAATCATGGTATCATATTTCAATAACAACATCTGAAGATGAAAATGTTATAAACTTTTATTGCAACGGGAACCTTATTGCAAAAAATAAGCTTCCTCAGTTATTTGAAGAGAATGATTTAAGATTTCGTTTTGTTAATCAGAATAAAGAAAATTTATTCAATATAGATTTATTAAGAATTGCGGATACAGACAGTACAGAAAAATTATCTTTTACAAATCGTCATTCAATTCAGTTTAGTTCTGATAATTCATCAGTTGCTGCAATTTTTAAGATGGATGCATCCGGTGAATTTTATACTCAGACAAAAGATATTAAACTAGAATTCTCCGATGTAAGATTTGTAAAATCAAATTCTCCATTATTTGCAAAGTCACCCGAGTTAAATATTAATCTCCTTGGCAATTCTTATGAACTCACCTGGAAAGGTGGAGATTATAAACATGCAAAATATTATATCCTTGAAAAATCATCTGGCAGCAGTTATAAAGAAATTTATACAGTGCATACAGATAACTCGGCCGAAAAAATTTATTCATATATAGATGCACCTGATGAAGCATCTGAAATAGTTTATTACAGAATTAAGCAGGTAAATTATGATGGCTCTGTTGTTTATTCTTCTCAGGTTAAAGTTGGACAAGGAGAGACAGAACCATTTATAATCGGGCAGAATTATCCCAATCCTTTCAATCCCAAAACAAGTATTGAAATTGATTTATTGCAGGATTCTGAAATTGAAATTACTATTTATAGTCTTGATGGAAGAGAAATAACAAAATTATATAAAGGTTATCTTAATAAAGGTCATCATAAATTTGATTTTGATGGGGAAGGGCTTCCATCTGGAGTTTATCTTTATAAAATAGACGCACCGAGCTTTACACAAACAAGAAAGATGATTTTAACAAAATGATAATAACCTTTTGGTAATTATCATTATAACTTTTTAAAATAATTACGGGGGTAAGTTATGCTCTCAAAAATTTTCTCATCTGCTACTTATGGTATCGATGCTTACCTTGTAGAAGTTGAAACACATGTTGAAAAACAAGTGCCCGGATTTGTAATTGTCGGACTTCCTGATAATGCAGTAAAAGAGAGCAGGGAGAGGGTAACCTCTGCAATTAAAAACAGCGGATTTGAATTTCCCAGGAAAAAAATAACAATAAATCTTGCCCCGGCTGATATTAAAAAGGAGGGAAGTGCATTTGACCTTCCTATAGCAATTGGAATCCTTTCAGCAATAGAAAAAGTAGATAATGCTTTGCTTGATGAATCTGTGCTTCTTGGAGAACTTTCTTTGGATGGATTGCTTCGTCCTGTTAAAGGTGCTCTTTCGATTTCTGTTGAAGCAAAAAATAAGGGGATAAAAAGAATTATTCTTCCGAAAGATTCTGCAGATGAAGCTGGTATTGTTGATGGAATTACAGTTTATGGAATGGAAACTCTTAATGAAGTGGTTCAGTTTTTAAATGGAGAAATTTCTAAAATACCTGTTAAAACCGATAGAGAAAAAGTTTTTTCAGAAGTTAACCAATACCAGTTGGATTTTTCGGATGTTAAAGGTCAGGAGAATGTTAAGCGTGCTCTCGAAGTTGCTGCCGCTGGTGGTCATAATATTTTAATGATAGGACCTCCAGGTTCCGGAAAAACAATGCTTGCAAAAAGAATTCCTTCTATTCTTCCACCACTTACTTTTGAAGAAGCATTGGAAACAACCAAAATTCATTCGGTCGCAGGAATCTTACCAAAAGATAAAGCATTGATTACCGAGCGTCCGTTCAGAAGTCCTCACCATACAGTTTCAGATGCAGCACTTGTCGGTGGCGGTTCATTCCCAAGACCGGGTGAAGTTTCATTTGCACATTACGGAGTTTTGTTTTTAGATGAACTTCCGGAATTCAAGAAGAATGTACTTGAAGTTTTGAGGCAGCCGCTTGAAGATTCAAAAGTTACGGTAAGCCGTTCTAAATTATCACTTGAGTTTCCTGCTAATTTTATGCTTGCTGCTGCAATGAATCCTTGTCCTTGCGGTTATTTTACCGACCCTAATAAAGAGTGCACCTGTACAACTCCTTTAATTCAAAGGTATATGGCAAAAATATCCGGACCTTTACTCGACCGTATAGATATTCACATTGAAGTTCCTGCTGTTAAATACAAAGAATTGTCATCAGAAAGTAAAAGTGAAACTTCATCTGAAATTAGAAAAAGAGTAATTTCAGCAAGAGAAATTCAATTAAAAAGATTTGCGGGGATGAAAAATATATTCTGCAATGGAGATATGGGTACAAAGGAAATAAGGCAATACTGCCGTTTAGATTCTTCCAGTGCTGAATTACTGAAAATGGCAATGACTAAGTTAGGACTTTCAGCAAGAGCTTATGACAGAATTCTTAAAGTAAGCAGAACAATTGCAGATTTAGAAAATTCAGGAAATATTCAACCCTCTCATGTTAGCGAAGCTATTCAATATAGAAGTTTAGACAGGGAATTATGGAATCATTAACTTATACCAAAATTTATTCCTGTTTATATATCTGCTCTTAATTTGCATTTTTTCGTAAATAAAAATATATTTGTGGCTCGTTTCTAAAACCGGGCGGACGCCGGAGTTGGAGAGCCGGGGCGGACTGTAAATCCGTTGGCTAACGCCTTTGGGGGTTCGAATCCCTCGCCGCCCACAGGTTTACAAAGGGAATATATCTTTTAATTTTATTCCCTTATTTTTTGTTCTTTTGAATTTTGATTTTGCCGGTTCTTTATAATTGTTTATTCTTAATTATTGTTGAATAAAAAATTGCGGGAACGGTCTGATTCAATCTTTAAGTTCATTAAGAATTTTATAAAGATTGCGGGAGTAACTCAGTTGGCTAGAGTCACAGCCTTCCAAGCTGTTGGTCGCGGGTTCGAGTCCCGTCTCCCGCTCGAAATAGTTCTTATTAATGTTGCATTAAAAATTTGGAAGTAACTCTGTAGAAGGGCAAGCAGTCAGAGTTCAATATAAATTGTAATTCTGCTGATGTAGCTCAGTTGGTAGAGCACTTCCTTGGTAAGGAAGAGGTCACCGGTTCAATCCCGGTCATCAGCTCCATAAAAATATTGGTCCAGTATTTTGAACATTAACTATATCAAATCAGGCTCTTGCCGTATAGCTGATGTTCCTTCAAAACAAATAAAAAATTATGAGAGAAATTATAACCCTCGAATGTACAGTCTGTAAAAGACGTAATTATACAACAACAAAAAATAAAAGACTTCACTCCGGCAGAGTTGAATATAAAAAATACTGTCGCTGGGATAAGAAACATACTGTACATAAAGAAACAAAATAATTAAATAACTACGTCAGTAGCTCAATTGGCAGAGCAGCGGTCTCCAAAACCGCAGGCTGGGGGTTCGAGTCCCTCCTGACGTGCGGAATTAATTAAGATTGGATTTCCGGAATGAAAGAAAAAATAATCGGCTTTTTTCAGGATGTTGTTAAAGAAATGAAAAAAGTAACCTGGCCTTCAAAGGAAGAATTGAAGGAATCGACTACTGTTGTAATAGTTGTTTGTCTTGTTATTGCTGCTTTTACTTATGTTATTGATATGTTAATTAATCAGGTATTAAAAGGAATATTTTAAAGTATGGATTTTAAGTGGTATGTAGTCAGAACTTTTTCAGGTCATGAAAATAAGGTTAAAACTCTTCTTGAAGCTGAGCTGAAAGATAATGAAAAACTGAAAAGCAGAATTAAGGATATCCTCGTTCCTACTGAAAAAGTTTTTGAAGTAAAGGATGGAAAGAAAAAAAGCAAAACTAAAAACTTCTTCCCGGGTTATATATTAATTAATGCAGTGCTCGATGACCAGGTCAAAGAATTTATTCTTAACACACCTTCTGTTATGGGATTTCTTGGTACAGGTAAAAATCCCAGCCCTCTTCAGCCGGAAGAAGTTAAAAGAATTGTTGGACGCATAACCCAGGATGAAACCGGAGAAAGAATGGAAACTATTTTCAGGAACGGCGACCTTGTTAAAATTATTGATGGTCCATTCAATAACTTCAGCGGTACCGTTCAGGAAGTAAATGAAGAGAAGATGAAAATAAAAGTAATGGTTTCTATCTTCGGAAGAAAAACACCTGTTGAAATTGATTTCGTTCAGGCAGAATTAGAAAAATAAATTATTCTTTATAGGAAAATACTATGGCAAAGAAAATAGCAGGATTTATAAAATTACAGATACCAGCCGGCAAAGCTAATCCTTCACCACCTGTAGGACCAGCTCTTGGTCAGAAAGGTGTAAATATAATGGAGTTCTGTAAACAGTTTAATGCAAGAACCAGCGATAAAGAAGGTTTAATTATACCGGTTGTTATAACTGTTTACTCCGATAAGTCATTTACATTTATTACAAAAACTCCTCCTGCTGCAGTTCTGATCAAAAAATTAAGCAAAGTTGAAAAAGGTTCTCCCGAATCAAACAGAAATAAAGTTGGGAAGATTACCAAAGCTCAGTTAAAAGAAATAGCTGAAATGAAAATGCCCGATCTTAATGCTTATGATATTGAACATGCAATGAGTATGATTGCAGGAACTGCAAGAAGCATGGGCATAACAGTAGAAGATTAAAAGAAAAACGGAATTAATATGAAAGTTTCAAAAAGAGTTAAAGCAATAAGAGAATCAGTTGATGTTAATAAAGAATATTCAATTGCAGAAGCAATTAATATTCTTAAACAAAATTCAAAAGTTAAGTTCACTGAAAGTCTTGATTGTGCAATCAGGCTTGGTGTTGATCCCAGACATGCCGACCAGATGATAAGAGGTACAGTATCTTTACCTCATGGTACAGGTAAACAGGTAAGAGTACTTGTTATTACCAAAGGATCAGCTAAAGAAGCGCTTGATGCAGGAGCCGACTATGCAGGATTTGATGAATATCTTGAAAAGATTAAAAGCGGCTGGACTGATGTGGATGTAATTATTGCAACACCTGATTCAATGGGAGAGCTTGGTAAACTTGGTAGAGTTTTAGGTCCAAAGGGATTAATGCCCAACCCCAAAAGTGGTACAGTTACAAATGATGTTGCCAATGCAGTTAAGGAAGTTAAAGCTGGTAAGATTGAATTCAGAGTTGAAAAAGCCGGAATAGTGCATACCTCACTGGGTAAAATAAATTTTGAAACAGATCACCTAGTAGAAAATGCAAAAGCGTTTTTCAATACAATAATAAAATTGAAACCTGCTTCGGCAAAGGGACAATATATTAAAAGTGTATTCCTGTCAACCACTATGGGTCCCGGGCTGAAAATAAATAAAGATGAAATTGCTGTTCGTTAAGAACAATAAAAGAAATTACGCACTCTATAATGCTTCTACAATAAATAGAGTAAATTAACTTCTGGTATAGGAGAACTATGAATAAGACCGAGAAAACAGAGGTTGTTTCTTCTGTTAAAGAAATGATCGAAAGTGCATCGGCTATTTATCTTACAGATTATTCCGGGATAAATGTTGAAGACATCAACAAAATCAGGAATGATTTCCGTAAAGAGAAGGTTAAATACAAAGTAATTAAAAATACTTTGTTTAAAAGAGCCCTCGATGAAGTCGGTAAGTATGATAAATTAGCTGATCATTTAACAGGTATGACAGGTTTTGTTTTCGCCAGTGAAAACCCTGTTGCCCCTGCCAAAATAATTAAAAAATATTTTGATGAAAACAATAAGCTTTCTTTAAAAGCATGCTATATCGATCAGCAGTATTATGAAGGTGATAAACTTGATATGCTTGCTGCTCTTCCTTCTAAAAATGATTTAATAGCAGGAATATTAGGCAGCATAAAATCACCAGCCTCTGGTATTGTTGGAGTCATTTCAGCAGTTACAAGAAATCTTGTAAATGTAGTTGATCAGATAGCAAAACAGAAAGCCGCATAAAATTTTAAATTAAAAGTAGGAGATAAAAATGTCTGATAAAGTAGCAGAAATTGTAGAAAAAATATCAGGGCTCAGTCTTCTTGAAGCATCTGAACTTACAAAAGCCCTTGAAGAAAAATTTGGAGTAACAGCAGCCGCACCTGTAATGGTAGCTGGTGCAGCTCCTGCAGCAGGTGCACCCGGTGCAGCTGTTGAAGAAAAAACTGAATTCGATGTTATCTTAAAATCAGCCGGTGATAAAAAGATAAATGTAATCAAGGTTGTAAGGGCTCATACAGGTCTTGGTCTTAAAGAAGCAAAAGATCTTGTTGACGGAGCTCCGAACACAGTTAAAGAGGGTGTCTCTAAAGAAGAAGCAGAGAAACTAAAGAAAGAGTTCGAAGAGGCTGGAGCAACAGTCGAAATCAAATAATATAAAACTCGTTTTTGATTTAAATTACGTCCCTTTTATTGAAAAAGTGATAGGTTGGAGAAATCCGCCCTGTCGCTTTTTCTATTATAGTATCCGATGAATCAAGTTCCGGTTAGTGAGAAAATGAAAAAATACTGGAGGTATTAAAATTGAACAACAATAATAATGGCAACGGAAGAATCTCATTTGGTAAAATCTCTGAAATTCTGAAAGCACCAAATCTCCTTAGCATCCAAACAGATTCCTTTGAAGATTTTATTCAGTCGAGAGCAAATGGGAAAAAAGAAAATAAAGGACTTTATGCAGTTTTTACTTCAAACTTCCCCATTTTTGATAACAAAGAAAATTACAGACTCGATTTTATAGATTATACCATTGAAAAACCCCGCTACTCAATGGCAGAATGTCTTGAGCGCGGATTAACTTATTCTGCGCCTTTAAAGGCTAAATTAAGATTATCAACCAAAGATCCCGAGACTGAAGAATTTGTTAACAGCGTTGAACAGGAAGTTTATCTTGGTAATCTTCCTTATATGACTGACAAAGGAACCTTTATTATTAATGGTGCTGAGAGAGTTGTAGTTTCACAGTTACATCGCTCACCAGGTGTTGCCTTTGCACAAACATTACACCCAAACGGTACACCAATTTATTCGGCAAGAATTATCCCACTCAGAGGTTCATGGGTTGAATTTGCTACCGATATAAATTATGTAATGTATGTATATATAGATAGAAGAAAGAAATTTCCTGCAACAATGCTTTTAAGAGCACTTGGTTATAACTCAGATGAGGAAATTTTAGATCTCTTCAATCTTGTTGAAACAGTAAAAGTTAAAAAAGTAAAAATAGAAAACTATATTGGACGCACAATTGCAAGCGATGTTTTTGATTTTTCAACTGGTGAAATTTTTCTTACCAAAGACAGTGTGCTTACAGAAGAAGATGTTGAAAGACTCCAGGAAGCTGAAGTAGAAGAATTAAAATTTATAAGTTCAGAAACATCTCCTGATCAGGACTTAATAGTTAATACTTTAAGAAAAGATACTTCCCATAATAAAGAAGAAGCTCTTTTATCAATATATAGACAACTTCGTTCAGGTGAAGCTCCCGATTTGGAAACTGCTTCAGCATTAATTGAAAAATTATTCTTTAATGATAAAAGATATGATCTTGGCGAAGTTGGCCGCCACAGAATGAACCATAAACTCGGGCTTAATATTGATGAGAAGATAACAGTTCTTACTCCTGAAGATATTATTTCAATTATGAAATATATCATCAAACTGAGAGTAGGGAATGTTTCTGTTGATGATATAGATCATCTCGGTAACAGAAGAATAAGAACTGTTGGTGAACAGTTGATGCAGCAGTTTAATATTGGTATGGCTCGCATGGCAAGAACAATTAAAGAAAGAATGAACATGCGGGATACCGAAAGCTTTACACCCCAGGATCTTGTTAATGCAAGAACAATTACAAGTGTAATTAATGCTTTCTTCGGTACAAACCAGTTATCTCAGTTTATGGATCAGACAAATCCTCTTGCAGAGATGACTCACAAAAGAAGGATGTCTGCATTAGGTCCCGGAGGATTAACCAGAGAGCGTGCAGGATTTGAGGTTCGTGACGTTCACTATACTCACTATGGAAGACTTTGTCCTATTGAAACACCTGAAGGACCAAACATCGGTCTGATATCTTCATTAACTATTTATGCAAGAGTAAACAAGTACGGATTTCTTGAAACACCTTATAGAAAAGTTGAAAAAGGAAAAGTACTTAATGAAGTTGAATATCTTACTGCTGAACAGGAAGATATGTTCACTATTGCTCAGGCAAATGCTCCATTAGATGAACAGTCAAGATTTATTAATGAAAGAGTTAAAGCAAGATATAAAGGTGAATTCCCGATTGTAACTCCCGAGAATGTTCAGTATATGGATGTTGCTCCATCTCAGATTGTAAGTGCCGCTGCTGCTTTAATTCCATTCCTTGAACATGATGATGCAAACAGAGCATTAATGGGTTCTAACATGCAGCGCCAGGCAGTTCCGTTATTAAGACCTGAAGCTCCTATTGTTGGAACAGGTATGGAAAAGAAACTCGCATCAGATTCAAAAGCAATTATAGTAGCTGAAGATGATGGTGTAGTTGAATATGTTGATGCTAATAAGATTGTTGTTAAGTATGATATAAATCCAAACAGTATTGAAGCTATAACAAGCTTTAATGATTTAAGAAGAGTAACATATAAGTTAACAAAGTTTCATGGTACCAACCAGGAAACCTGTATTAACCAGCGTCCGATAGTTAAAGAAGGACAAAGAGTAACCAAAGGTACTGTGCTTGCAGATGGTGCTTCAACAGATCATGGCGAACTCGCACTCGGAAGAAATGTTCTCGTTGCTTTTATGCCATGGCGCGGTTATAACTTTGAGGATGCTATTATTGTAAGCAGTAAAATTGTAAGTGAAGATGTTTACACTTCAATTCATATTGAAGAATTTGAATTGCAGGTTAGAGAAACTAAAAGAGGTGAAGAAGAATTAACACGTGAAATTCCGAATGTTTCTGAAGAAGCTGTAAAGAATCTTGATGAGAATGGAATTATTCGTGAAGGTGCGGAAGTTAAAGAGGGAGATATCCTTATAGGAAAAATTACTCCTAAAGGTGAAACAGATCCCACACCTGAAGAAAAACTGTTAAGAGCAATATTCGGAGATAAAGCAGGTGATGTTAAAGATGCTTCATTGAAAGCACCTCCGGGATTAAAAGGTACAGTTATTAAAACCAGGCTGTTCAGCAGAAAAAGAAAAGATGCTGAAGCTAAAAAGCTTGAAAAGAAACAGCTTGATGCCCTTGAAGAAGAACATAAACAGAAACTCAATGCACATTACCAGAAGCTTGTTGAAAAATTAACCAAGCTTTCAGTCGGCAGTACAACAACCGGTATAAGAGACCTTGACGGAAGTATTGTTCTTCGTGCAAATACTGTAATTAAGGATACAACTTTCTCTTCTCTTGAAGATGTTACAAAACTTGATTACACACTTGACTGGTTTGAATCAAAAAGAACCAATAGTCATATAGCTACTCTCTATAAAAATTATTTTGATATTCTTTCTGATCTTGAAGAAGAATATAAGAGAGAGAAAGTTAAAATAACTTCGGGGGATGAACTTCCTCCCGGTATAGTTCAGCTTGCAAAGGTTTATGTTGCTAAAAAACGTAAGCTGTCTGTCGGAGATAAAATGGCAGGACGCCATGGAAACAAAGGTGTTGTTGCCAAAATTGTACCTCCGGAAGATATGCCCTATCTTCCTGATGGAACACCAGTAGATATAATTCTTAATCCTCTGGGTGTACCTTCAAGAATGAACCTGGGACAGCTTTATGAAACCGCACTTGGATGGGCAGGTAAAGTTCTTGGAGTTAAGTTTGCAACTCCGATCTTCGACGGTGCCAAGATGGAGGATGTTGAAGAATGGCTTAAAAAAGCAGGTCTTTCCGAAGGCAGTAAAACTGATTTGTATGATGGTAGAACAGGTGAAAAATTCCATCAGAAAGTTACCTGTGGTTACATCTACATGCTTAAACTCAGTCACCTTGTGGATGATAAAATTCATGCAAGGTCAATTGGACCATACTCACTCATTACTCAGCAGCCTCTTGGCGGTAAAGCACAATTTGGCGGTCAGAGGTTTGGAGAAATGGAAGTATGGGCATTAGAAGGTTACGGTGCTGCTCATATTCTGCAGGAAATCTTAACTGTTAAAAGTGATGATGTTGCCGGAAGAGCAAAAGTATATGAAGCAATTGTTAAAGGTGAAAACTTGCAGGAACCAAATGTTCCTGAATCGTTCAATGTGTTAATTAAAGAACTCCAGGGATTAGGTCTGGATATCAAAATTAATTAACACTGCAAGATTTTTTTCACTTAGAAATTAGGAGAAATTAAAAATGGCTTTTAGAATTCAAGAAAATGCAATGAGAGATATTGTTAGCCTTACAATTAGTTTGGCTAGTCCCGATGATATTTTATCCAGATCCTATGGCGAAGTTACTAAACCGGAAACCATTAATTACAGGTCATTCAGACCTGAAAAGGATGGTTTATTTTGTGAAAAAATATTCGGACCCACCAGGGATTGGGAATGTTTCTGCGGTAAGTATAAAAGAATAAGATACAAAGGAATTATTTGCGACAGGTGCGGTGTTGAAGTTACACAGAAAAGTGTCAGACGTGAAAGAATGGGTCATATTGCTCTTGCAGTTCCTGTTGTTCATATCTGGTTTTTCCGTGCACAGCCTTCAAAGATTGGTAACATAATTGGTTTAAGTTTAAAAGAACTTGAAAAAGTTATTTACTATGAATCTTATGTTGTAATTAACCCTGGTCCTACAGGCTTAAGCCGTCTTGATCTCATTTCCGAAGATCAGTACTTCGAAGTTATAAATTCACTTCCAGCAGGAAATGAAAAATTAGAAGATGATGATCCTAAAAAGTTTGTTGCAAAAATTGGCGGTGATGCTGTTAAAGATATTCTTAAGAAAACTGATATTGATAAACTTTCAAGAGAATTGAGAGAACAGCTTAAAGTTGAAACCTCCCAGCAGAAAAAAGCTGACCTTCTGAAAAGACTTCGTGTTATTGAAGCATTTAAAGAAGAAGAAGGTAAAATTCCAAACAAACCGGAATGGATGGTACTTAATTATATTCCCGTTATTCCTCCTGAATTAAGACCATTGGTTCCACTTGAAGGCGGAAGATTTGCAACAAGCGATCTTAATGATCTTTACAGAAGAGTTATTATAAGAAATAACCGTTTAAAAAGATTAATAGATATTAAAGCACCAGAAGTAATTCTTAGAAATGAAAAGAGAATGCTTCAGGAAGCTGTTGATGCGCTATTTGATAATTCAAGAAGAGGCAGTGCAGTAAGAAGTGATAACAACAGACCTCTTAAATCTTTAAGTGACATGCTTAAAGGAAAACAAGGTCGTTTCCGCCAGAATCTTCTTGGAAAAAGAGTTGACTACTCAGGAAGATCGGTTATTGTTGTTGGCCCTGAATTAAAACTTCATCAGTGCGGTCTTCCAAAAGACATGGCTGTTGAATTATTTAAACCTTTCATCATAAGAAAACTTATTGAAAGGGGACATAATAAAACAGTTAAAAGCGCAAGAAAAGTTGTTGATAGGAAAGACCCACTCATTTGGGATATTCTTGCAAAAATAATTGAAGGTCATCCTGTTCTCCTTAACCGTGCACCAACACTGCATAGATTAGGTATACAGGCATTCCAGCCAGTGCTGATTGATGGCCGTGCAATTCAGCTTCACCCGATGGTTTGTACTGCATTTAACGCAGACTTTGATGGTGACCAGATGGCTGTTCACGTTCCTCTTTCTTATGAAGCACAACTCGAAGCTTCATTATTAATGTTAAGCAGTCATAATATTCTTTCACCTCAAAATGGCAGCCCAATTGTCGTTCCTACACAGGATATAGTTTTGGGATGCTATTATCTTACAAAACTCCGTGAAGGAGATAAAGGGGAAGGAATGATGTTCAGTTCACCTGAAGAAGTAATAATAGCTTACAACAACAGAGTAGTTGGTCTTCATGCAAGAATAAAAGTAAGAATTAATAATGAAGTAATAGAAACTACAACCGGCAGGGTTATCTTTAACAGCATAGTACCAAAGGAAATGGGATTCTTTAATCAGTTATTGATTAAGAAAACCTTTGGTGGTTTCATCGGGCAGATGTTTATGAAACTTGGGAATAAAGTTACTGCCAAATTCCTTGACGATCTTAAAGATCTTGGTTTCAGATATGCAACTGCTGGTGGTTTGTCTGTAAGCTATATCGATATGATTGTTCCGGAAGAAAAAGAAACTCTCATTAATAAAGCCAACAAAAGAGTTGAAGCTATTCTTAATGAGCATGAACAGGGTGTTATTACTGATGCTGAAAGATATAATAAGATTATTGACGTATGGACACATACAACGAATGATGTTTCCCGCGCATTAATGGAAAAGATTAGACTGCACAATAATGGTTTCAATTCATTGCATATGATGGTTGACTCGGGTGCAAGAGGTTCTCAGGAACAGGTACGTCAGCTTGCAGGAATGAGAGGCCTTATGATGAAACCTCAGAAAACATTATCGGGGCAGGCTGGTGAAATTATTGAGAACCCGATTGTTGCAAACTTCAAAGAAGGTTTATCCGTACTTGAGTACTTCATCTCAACACACGGTGCAAGAAAAGGTCTTGCAGATACAGCTTTAAAAACTGCAGATGCAGGATACCTGACAAGAAGATTAGTTGATGTTTCGCAGGACGTGATCATTAGTGAAATTGATTGCGGAACAATCCTGGGTATTGAAGTAACCGCATTAAAAGATGTTGAGCAGGAAAGAGAACCTTTAGCAGAAAGAATAACCGGTAGGGTTGCTCAGGAAGATGTATATGATCCAAGAACTGATGAACTTATTATTGCTGCCGGTGAATTAATTACTGAAGATGTTGCTGAAAGAATAGAAGATGCAAATATCGAGTCTGTTTATATAAGAACAGTTCTAACCTGTGAATCCAAACGTGGAGTTTGTGCTAAATGTTATGGCAGAAACCTTACAACAGGTAAACTTGTTGAGATTGGTGAAGCAGTAGGTATTATCGCTGCTCAATCAATCGGTGAACCTGGTACTCAGCTTACATTAAGAACATTCCACCTTGGTGGTACTTCATCAAGAATTGCAAGTCAGTCACAGGTTGAAACCAGTGTTGAAGGTGTGGTTAAATTTGAAAGAATCTCTTATGTTGAAAAATCTGACTTCCTCGGAACTGTAAAAGTAGTAACAGGAAGAAGAGGAGCTATAGGAATATATGATGAAAATAATCGTCAGATTAAAAAATATGATGTTCCGTATGGCGCAGAACTTATGGTTGAAGAGGGAGCAAAAGTTAAAAAACGCTCACCGCTTTACAATCATGATCCTTATAACTCTGTTATTCTTACAGATATTTCAGGAAGAGTTTCTTTCGTTGACTTAATTGATGGTGTAACCCTTCAACAGGTAACCGATGAACAGACAGGTCACGTACAAAAAGTTGTAATTGAATCGAAAGATAAAAACCTTACACCAAGTATTTTAATTGAATCAGAAGATGGAACTAGAAAATCATTCAACCTTCCTACAAGATCATATCTTTCTGTTGAAGAAGGTGAATCAATTTCTGCAGGAACTATACTTGCAAAAATTTCTAAACAGCAGGCAAAAAGCCGTGATATTACCGGTGGCTTGCCAAGAGTAACCGAATTGTTCGAAGCAAGAAGTCCCCAGGAGCCTGCTATTGTATCTGAAATTGAAGGTATAGTAAAATTCGGTGGAAGGAAAAAAGGTTCAAGAGAAATAATTGTAACTGCACCTGATGGCTCGGATGAGAAAAAATATAATGTACCTCTTGGAAAACATATACTTGTGCAGGATGGTGATGAAATACCTGCAGGTGAAAAAATAACTGATGGACCTATTAATCCTCATGATATTCTTAAGATTAAAGGTACAAGTGCAGTGCAGGAATATCTTGTAAACGAAATACAGGATGTATACCGTCTGCAGGGTGTTAAAATTAATGATAAGCATATTGAAGTTATTGTTCGCCAGATGCTGCAGAAAGTAAAAATTGTTTCTCCGGGTGATACACGATTCCTTGAAGAAGATGTGGTTGACAGGAATGAGTTCATCGAAGAGAATAATAAAATAATGAGCATGGTCTATGTTGAAGATAAGGGCGATTCCAAACTTAAGGAAGGACAATTAGTTCCGAAGGGTAAAGCAAGAGAAATAATAGCTGATCTCAAGAAGAAAGAAAAAAATCCTCCAAAAGTTCGTGATGCTGAACCGGCAACATTTGAACATATTCTCCTTGGAATAACCCAGGCAGCCCTTTCAACTGAAAGTTTTATTTCAGCAGCATCATTCCAGGAAACAACCAAAGTTCTTGCTAATGCTGCAACAGAAGCTAAAGTTGATAAACTGTTAGGACTTAAAGAAAATGTTGTAATGGGGCATCTTATTCCTGCAGGTACAGGATTAAGAAAATACAGGGACATCCTCCTTAAATCTGAAGAGGCTGCTCCTCAAGAGGAATCTAAACCTGAAGAAGAAGTTCAGGTATCTTAATTAAAATAAATGCTGCCGGTTTATAAGGATATAGACCGGCAGAAACATTTTGTTTTCTTGACAAAATTATACCCAAAGCCTATATTTAGAGTCTGAAATTTTTTTGAAAATGAATTTAGGAGTTAATTTTTGCCGACAATAAATCAATTAGTACGTAAAGGAAGAATTCAATTAGAAACAAAAAGGAAAGCCCCCGCTCTTGAATCATGTCCGCAGAAGAGAGGTGTGTGTACAAGAGTTTATACAACAACTCCTAAAAAACCAAATTCGGCATTAAGAAAAGTTGCCAGGGTAAGGTTAACTAACAGTATTGAAGTTACTGCTTATATACCTGGTGAAGGTCATAACCTTCAGGAGCACTCAATTGTATTAATAAGAGGGGGCAGGGTAAAGGATCTCCCGGGTGTTCGCTACCATATAATAAGAGGAACACTTGACACCAGCGGTGTGGAAGACAGAAAAAAAGGAAGATCCAAATACGGAGCTAAAAAACCAAAGGCAAAATAAACTATGAGAAAGAAAAGAGCAGAAAAAATTTATATAAAACCTGATGCAAAGTATAATGATGTTATGGTTGCCAAATTTATTAATACTTTGATGTTAGACGGCAAAAAAAATCAGGCAAGAAAAGTTGTTTATGATGCCTTTGATATAATAGAAGAAAGAACAAAAAAGTCAGGTCTTGAAATTTTTAAAAAAGCAATTGCAAATGTTCAGCCTGTTATTGAAGTAAGAAGCAGGAGAGTTGGTGGTGCTACTTATCAGGTTCCTACTGAAGTAAGACCGGAAAGAAGAATAGCACTTGCTATGCGGTGGTTGAAAAATTATTCACGTGAAAGAAATGATAAATCAATGTCTCTTAAACTTGCAGCTGAACTGATTGCAGCATCTGCAGGTGAAGGATCGGCGGTAAAGAAAAAAGAAGATACTCATCGTATGGCTGAAGCAAATAAAGCGTTCGCACATTTTAAATGGTAATAAGTAAAGGAATGATTAAATAATATATGGCAAGATTAAGTTTAGATAAGGTTCGTAATATTGGTATTATGGCTCATATAGATGCCGGAAAAACTACCACAACCGAACGTATACTTTTTTATACCGGAAGATCTCACCGTATCGGTGAAGTTCATGACGGTGCTGCAACAATGGATTGGATGGAACAGGAAAAAGAAAGAGGCATTACTATTACCAGTGCTGCCACAACCTGTTACTGGGCAAATCATCAGATTAATATAATTGATACTCCTGGTCACGTTGACTTTACAGTAGAGGTTGAACGTTCCTTAAGAGTTTTGGATGGAGCAGTAGCTCTCTTTTGTGCAGTAGGAGGTGTTGAACCTCAGTCTGAAACTGTATGGAGACAGGCAGATAAATACAAAGTTCCCCGAATTGCTTTCATTAATAAGATGGATAGAACAGGTGCCGATTTTTATAATGCAGTGCAAATGATGAGAGAACGCCTTGGTGCTAATGCTATTCCTATTACACTTCCTATTGGTGAAGGTGATATGTTTGCCGGAATAATTGATCTTATTAATTATAAGGCAAGAATGTATCACGAAGAAACCTACGGGGCTACTTTTGATGAACTTGAAATACCACATGATCTCCAGGAGATTGCTAATAAGTACAGAACAGAAATGCTTGAAGCTGTCTCCGATGTAGATGATACATTGCTTGAAAAATATCTTGAAGGCAAAGAGATAAGTGAAAAAGAAATAAAAGATGTTCTTCGTAAAGCAACAATCGAATTAAAAATTGTTCCTGTAATCTGTGGTTCTTCATTTAAGAATAAAGGGGTACAGAAGCTTCTTGATTCTATAGTTGATTTTCTTCCAAGTCCATTAGACTTTAAAGAAATTGAAGCACATCATATAGGAATTAACGATAAGGTTAAAAGAAAAGTTAGCGACGATGAAAAGTTTACTGCTCTCGCATTTAAAATTATGAATGATCCCTATGTTGGTAAGCTTACATTTTTCAGAGTTTATTCCGGTGTATTAAAATCCGGTTCTTATATCTATAATTCTGTTAGTGGTAAAAAAGAAAGAATCGGAAGATTGCTTCAAATGCATGCAAATCACCGTGAGGAAATAGAAGAAGTTAGAGCTGGTGATATTGCTGCAGCAGTAGGATTAAAGTTTACAAAAACCGGTGATACTCTCTGTACTGAAGATGATGCTATCCTTTTAGAGCAAATTGTATTTCCTGAACCTGTTATTCAGATTGCAATCGAACCTAAAACAAAAGCTGATCAGGATAAATTATCTGATGCTCTTAACAGATTATCAGATGAAGATCCTACATTTAAAATCAATGTTGACGAAGAAACCGGTCAAACATTAATCAGTGGTATGGGTGAGCTTCATCTTGAAATTCTTGTAGACAGAATGAAGAGAGAATTTAAAGTTGAAGCAAATGTTGGTAAACCACAGGTAGCTTACAGAGAAACTATAACCCAGACTGTTCAGGCTGAAGGTAAATTTGTAAAACAGTCAGGTGGTCGTGGTAAATATGGTCACGTATGGATTGAATTGTCACCTAACGAACCTGGAAAAGGTTATGAATTTATAAATGCAATTGTAGGTGGTGTAGTTCCGAAAGAATATATTACTCCGGTTTCTCAAGGTATCCAGGAAGCAATGAGAAATGGTGTAGTAGCCGGCTTCCCCGTAGTTGATATAAAAGCTAAACTTTATGATGGTTCTTATCACGATGTAGATTCAGATGAAATATCATTTAAAGTAGCAGGTTCAATAGCTTTTAAAGAAGGAGCCAAAAAAGCAAAGCCTATTCTTCTTGAGCCTATTATGGATGTTGAAGTTGTTACACCTGAAGAATATTTAGGCGATGTAATGGGATATCTTAACTCCCGTCGTGGAAAGATTGAAGGCTTCTCGGCACGTAAAGATGCTCAGGTAATAAAAGCTCGTGTACCACTTGCAGAAATGTTTGGCTACGCTACTATACTGAGATCAATGACTCAGGGACGTGCAATATATACAATGCAGTTTGCACATTATAGTGAAGTTCCAAAATCAATAGCAGATGAAATTGCGGAAAAATCATTAGGAAAAAAATCAGTATCAGTTTAATTAAAGAATAATTATAAAAGAAAAAAATAAAATTAAAGGAGATTTAGATGGCAAAAGAAAAATTCGATAGGAGTAAACCTCACGTTAACGTAGGAACAATTGGTCACGTAGATCATGGTAAAACTACCTTAACCGCTGCCATCACTATGGCTCTTGCAAAAAAGGGCTTATCAGAAGTAAGAACATTCGACAGTATTGATAATGCACCTGAAGAAAGAGAAAGAGGTATTACCATTGCAACTTCTCACGTGGAATATTCTACGGAAAACAGACACTATGCACACGTTGACTGTCCTGGTCACGCGGATTATGTTAAAAACATGATCACGGGTGCTGCACAGATGGATGGTGCAATCCTGGTAGTTGCTGCAACTGATGGTCCTATGCCTCAAACAAGAGAACATATTCTCCTTGCGCGTCAGGTAGGTGTTCCGAGAATTGTAGTGTTCATGAATAAAGTTGATCTTGTTGATGATCCTGAATTAATTGAACTTGTTGAAGTTGAATTAAGAGACCTGCTTAGTTCATATGAATTCCCTGGTGATGAAATTCCAATTATTAAGGGTTCAGCTCTTAAAGCTCTAGATGCTGCATCAGGTGATGCCGCAGTTGATGATGAACGCTTAAAATGTATCTGGGAATTAATGGATGCTGTCGATACTTATATTCCTCTTCCTGAAAGAGATATCGATAAAACTTTTCTTATGCCTGTTGAAGACGTTTTCTCGATTACCGGTCGTGGTACAGTTGCTACCGGTAGAGTAGAAAGAGGCCAGGTTAAGATTCAGGAAGAATTAGAGTTAATCGGACTCGGTGTTCATAAGAAAACAGTTGTTACCGGTATTGAAATGTTCAGAAAAGAACTTGATTCTGCTATGGCTGGTGATAATGCTGGTATTCTTTTAAGAGGTATCGATAAAAATGAAATTGAAAGAGGTATGGTGCTTGCAAAACCAGGCACAATTACACCTCACAAAAAATTTGAAGGTGAAGTTTATATCCTTTCAAAAGAAGAAGGTGGAAGACATACACCATTCTTTAACGGATATAGACCACAGTTTTATTTCAGAACTACAGATGTTACCGGCGTAGCAACATTACCCGCAGGTACTGAAATGGTTATGCCTGGTGATAATGTTAAATTACAAATCGAATTAATATCTGAAATAGCAATGGAAGAAGGTCTGCGTTTTGCGATCCGTGAAGGAGGCAGAACTGTTGGTGCAGGCGTAGTTACAAAAATTATAGAATAAGAAATGTATTACCATAAAAAGGGAGTTTATCTCCCTTTTTATGTCTCTAAAAATAAGGAGTTTTTAAATTGCCCGGTCAGAAAATAAGGATTAAGTTAAAATCTTACGATCATATACTGATTGATAAATCTGCTGAGAAAATTATTAAAACTGTTCGAAGTACCGGAGCTGTTGTTTCTGGCCCGATACCATTACCAACAAGAAGAACTGTTTATACTGTACTCAGATCTCCTCATGTTGATAAAAAATCAAGAGAACAGTTTGAAACCAGGGCACATAAAAGAATAATAGATATTCATAACTCCAATAATAAAACAGTTGATTCATTAAGTAAGCTGGATATACCTGCCGGCGTTGATATTGAAATTAAGCTTTAAAAGGAATTAAGATGTCCGGGTTAATCGGAAAAAAAATAGGAATGTCAAGTGTTTATAATAGCCAGGGTGAACTGGTCCCGGTAACAATTATTCAGGCCGGACCTTGCAGAGTTGTTTCTATAAGATCTAAAGAAAAAGATGGCTATAATGCTCTGCAGCTTGGCTTTGGTGAAAGAAAAGAGAAAAAAGTTAACAAACCTTTAGCTGGTTATTATAAAAAACAAAATGTTCCACCGAGTTATGTTCTTAAAGAATTTAAATTTGATGCAACATCCGATTATAAAGTAGGTGACGAACTTAAGGTTGATATTTTTAAAGAAGGTGAAAGCATTAAAGTAAGAGGTTTAAGTAAAGGAAAAGGCTTCCAGGGAGTAATGAGAAGACATAATTTCGGTGGTGTCGGTGGTACTACTCACGGACAAAGCGACAGATTAAGAGCTCCTGGTTCTATTGGCGCATCTTCTTTTCCTTCAAGAGTTTTTAAAGGACAGAGAATGGCCGGAAGAATGGGATATTCAAATGTTACAATATCCAATCTTAAAGTTGTTAAAGTTGTACCGGAACAGAATTTAATTCTTATTAAAGGTGCAGTTCCCGGAGCAGTTAATACTATATTAGAATTGTATAAGAAATAAAAGTATGAAAGTAGATATTTATAAAATTGATGGTAAATCCAGCGGCCAGAAAGTTGATCTGCCCGAAGATATTTTTGGAATAGAACCGAATGACCATGTAATTTATCTTTCCGTTAAAGCTTATCTCGCAAACCAAAGACAGGGTACTCATAAATCAAAAGAGAGAGGTGAGGTAAGTGGCGGAGGCAAGAAACCATGGAAGCAAAAAGGAAGAGGCGGCGCTCGTGCCGGTACAACAAGATCTCCTTTATGGACAGGCGGTGGAAGAATATTTGGTCCACGTCCAAGAGATTACCGACAGGATCTTCCTAAAAAAGTAAAAAGACTTGCCAGGAAATCTGCTTTCAGTTATAAATTGAAAGATGAACAATTAATGGTCGTTGAAGATTTTAATTTTCCCGAACCAAAAACAAAAGATTTTGCTCAGATGCTGAAAGCTCTTAATGTGGACGGCAAGAGAGTTCTTGTTTTAACAAATGGCAAGAATGAAAATGTTTATAAGTCCGGAAGGAATATCCCAAAGGTAAGAATTATGGAAGCCCAAAAAGCTTCAGCTTACGATATTCTTAACAATCAGGTTCTTATTCTGCAAAAAAGTGCTGTAGATGTAATTAGTAAAACTTTTGGAAACAATTCAGCTGTGGAGAATTGATATGCATGATATTTTAATCAGACCATTGATAACTGAAAAGATGACAAACATTACAGCAGCTTTTCCTGAAAAGTATGGTTTTATCGTAAATCTTAAAGCAAATAAAATTGAAATTGCAAAAGCAATAGAAAAAAGATTTAATGTTCATGTTATTGATGTTAAGACAATTAAACATCACGGAAAAAGAAAAACCCAGTTCAGAAGAAGCGGAAGGTTTGAAGGAAGAACACCTAAGTATAAAAAAGCTATTGTTACGCTTAAAAAAGGTGAAACAATAGAATTATTTGAGCAAGTATAGAGTTTAACTAATGGCTATAATAAAATTAAAACCTGTAACACCCGGAACGAGATTCAGATCAAATTCATCATTTGATGAAATTACTAAATCAACTCCTGAAAAATCTTTAACCGTTGCTTTAAGAAAAAGCGGCGGAAGAAATAATCTTGGCAGATTAACTGCAAGACATATTGGAGGCGGTCATAAAAGAAGATACCGTATTATAGATTTTAAGAGAGATAAACATGGTGTTCCGGCTAAAGTTCATTCTATAGAATATGATCCTAACAGAACATCAAGAATAGCATTGCTTCATTATGCTGATGGTGAAAAAAGATATATTATAGCACCAGATGGTTTGAAGGTTGGTGATCAGGTTATGTCAGGTCCCGGTAGTGAAATTAATATTGGTAATGCTCTTCCCTTAAGTGAAATGCCGTTGGGCAGCTTTGTTCACAATGTTGAATTAAAACCCGGTAAGGGAGGACAGTTGGGAAGAAGTGCAGGAGCTTCACTTCAATTAATGGCAAGAGAAGGATCGTATGCACAATTGAAAATGCCTTCTGGTGAAGTAAGAATGGTTAGAGTTGAATGTCTTGCAACTTATGGTGTTGTTGGTAATGCAGAACAGGAAAATATAAGTCTTGGTAAAGCAGGAAGAAAAAGATGGCTTGGCAGAAGACCTTATGTAAGAGGTGTTGCAATGAATCCTGTAGATCATCCGATGGGTGGTGGTGAAGGAAAAACTTCTGGTGGTGGACATCCCGTTTCTCCATGGGGTCAGAAAGCCAAGGGATTAAAAACAAGAAAACATAAAAAAGAATCAAACAAGTTTATTATTAAACGTCGTAAAAATAAATAGGAACTTATGCCTCGTTCAGTTAAAAAAGGACCATTTGTTGATTATAAGTTAGCTCAGAAGATTGCTAAACTTAATGAAACCAATCAGAAAAAAATTATTAAAACCTGGTCTAGGGCTTCTACCATTATTCCTGATTTTGTAGGACATACAATCGCGGTTCATAATGGTAACAAAATGATTCCTGTTTATATTACAGAAAATATGGTTGGTCATAAACTGGGAGAGTTTGCACCTACAAGAATTTTCCGTGCACATCCCGGTACCAAAGCAGAAAAAGCTTCATCGGTTAAAGGATAGTTAATTATGGAATCAGTAGCTAAACATAGATTTTTAGGTTCTTCACCAAGAAAAATGAGACTTGTAATCGATCTTATCCGCGGGATGTCAGTGGATAAAGCTTTGGAAGTTCTTCATTTTTCACCAAAACATGCTTCTAAAGATGCTGAAAAAGTTTTAAGATCTGCAGTATCAAATCTTATGAACAAAGATGAAGCTACCAGAATGGAGCCTTCGGATATTTATATAAAAGAAGCTTATGTAAATCAGGGTCCTACACTTAAAAGAATTTCTCCGGCTCCAATGGGTAGAGCTTATAGAATTAGAAAACGATCTTGTCATATAACAATTGTGGTTGCAACAAAAGCTTAAGGAGGTTTATTGGGACAGAAAACTAATCCTATCGGTTTAAGAGTTGGCATCATCAGAGGATGGGATTCTAACTGGTACGAAAATAAAAGTTACGCTGGTAAATTAAAGGAAGATGGTAAGTTAAGAGCTTATATCAGAAATCGCTTGAAGAAAGCTGGCATATCACGAATTGTTATTGACAGAACTTCAAAAAATATTATTCTTACAATTCATACTTCAAGACCTGGAGTAGTAATTGGTAAAAGCGGTAAAGAAATTACTCAGCTTGAACAGGAATTAAAAGAAATTACAGATAAAGATGTTAAAGTTCAGATAAATGAAATTAAACGCCCTGAATTAGATGCATACCTTGTTGCAGAAAATATTGCAAGTCAGCTCGAAGGTAGAGTTTCTTTCAGAAGAGCAATGAAGATGGCAATTACTGCAGCAATGAGAATGGGTGCCGAAGGTATAAGAATAATGTGTTCAGGAAGATTGGGTGGTGCGGAAATGGCAAGAACCGAACAGTATAAAGAGGGAAGAATTCCGCTTCATACTTTGAGAGCCGATATCGATTATGCTATTGGCAGAGCCGAAACCATTTACGGTTCAATTGGAATTAAAGTATGGATTTGCCGGGGCGAAATTCTTGGCAAGCGTGCATCTGAATAAATAATAAACCAGATATTTCTGTTATAAAAAAGATTAGGAGTTTTATTTTATGTTAATGCCCAAAAGAGTAAAGTACAGAAAAGCCCAGCGCGGTAGAAGAACCGGTAAAGCTTACAGGGGCAGTTCTGTTGCTTTTGGCGAATTTGGATTGAAGGCTCTCGAACCTGCATGGATTACCAGCAGGCAAATTGAAGCGTGCAGAGTTGCTTTATCCAGAAAAATGAAAAGAGATGGTAAAGTTTATATAAGAATTTTTCCAGATAAACCTGTTTCTAAAAAACCTTTGGAAACCAGAATGGGAAAAGGTAAAGGCGCTCCGGAATTTTGGGTAGCTGTAGTTAAACCAGGAAGAGTTTTGTTTGAAGTATCCGGAGTTAGTAAAGAGCTTGCTCATGAAGCTCTTGGTGTTTGTTCATATAAACTGCCAATTAAAACAAAAGTTGTTTCAAGACCAGATCTTGCTTAAGGACTATTATGAAAATTCACGAAATAAGAGAAATGAAAGATGATGAGCTTGTTAAAAGAATTGAGGAAGAAGAGAAAAACCTCGTCGACCTCAGATTCTCTCATCAGCTTAAACAATTAACTAATACAGCTAAATTAAAACTGGTAAGAAAAGATATAGCAAGAATGAAAACTGTACTAAAAGAAAGAGAACTTGCCAGCAAAAAAGCTCCGGAGAATAAAGGTTAATGGAAACACGCGGTTTAAGAAAAACAAGGATCGGAATTGTAACCAGTAATAAAATGCAAAAAACTATTACTGTTTCTATTGAAAGAAGAATTCCGCATCCTATTTACAAAAAGTATTTTAAGAAAACTACCAAACTAATGGCACACGATGAAAAACAGGAATGTGCTGTTGGTGATAAAGTAAAAATAATGGAAACCCGCCCTCTCAGTAAAAGAAAAAGATGGCGGCTTGTAGAAATTGTAGAGAAAGCCAAGTAGAAAGGTAACAGTCGATGATTCAGGAAGAAACAAATCTTGTTGTTGCCGATAATTCGGGAGCTAAAAAAGTAAGATGCATTAGAGTGCTTGGCGGCAGCGGAAGAAAATATGCCAGTGTTGGAGATACTATAGTTGTATCAGTTAAAGCAGCTATTCCTAATGGTACCGTGAAAAAAGGTGAGGTCTCCAGAGCAGTTATTGTAAGAACCAAAAAAGAAGTCAGACGTAAAGATGGTTCCTATATAAGGTTTGATGAAAATGCTGCTGTTCTTATTAATCCTCAGAATGAACCAAGAGGTACCCGTATTTTCGGTCCGGTAGCCAGGGAATTGAGAGAGAAACAATTTATGAAAATAGTTTCATTAGCACCCGAGGTTTTATAAGATATGAAAATAAGAAAAAATGACAATGTTGTTGTAATTACCGGTAATGATAAAGGTAAAACCGGGAAAGTTTTAAAAGTATTTCCTTCAATTAAAAAAGTAATTGTTGAAGGAATTAACCTAAGAAAGAGACATACTAAACCAAACCAGAAACAGCCTCAGGGTGGAATTATTGAAAAAGAAGCTCCAATTCATGTTTCTAATGTTATGCTTCTTGACCCTAAGACAAATGAACCAACAAGAATTGGTGCAAAAATAATTCTGGATGAAAAAACTGGTAAGAAAAAAAGTCAGCGTGTTAGTAAAGCAACAGGAGAAATGGTTTAATCTAAACTTATTTTATTAAAATGGCAGATAAAAAAACTAGAAAAGAAAATACTCAGAAACAGAAGACAGAAAAAACTGAAGCAGCAGCTCCAAAACAGGAAAAAGAAATTAAAGTTCCTGTACGTCTTCAGCAGATTTATAAAAATAATATTGTACCGGAACTTCAGAAAAAGTTTAATTACAAAAGTGTAATGCAGGTCCCTAAAATTGACAAGATAGTTGTTAATATGGGAGTTGGTGCTGCGGTAACCGAACCCAAAATTCTTGAGGATGCGGTTAGAGACCTTGAAGCTATAACCGGTCAGAAACCAAGTGTCAGGAAAGCTAAAAAAGCAATCTCTAACTTTAAGCTCCGCGAAGGAGTTAACATAGGTGCAATGGTTACTTTAAGAAGAGAAAGAATGTATGAATTTCTTGACAGGCTTATAAATATTGCATTACCCCGTGTAAGAGATTTCAGAGGTTTGTCTGACAAATCTTTCGACGGCAGAGGAAATTATACTTTGGGAATTAAAGAGCAGATTATTTTTCCTGAAATTAATGTTGATAAGATTAATAAAGTGCTTGGTATGGATATAACAATCGTTACCACTGCAAAATCAGATAACGAAGCTTATGAACTGCTCCAGGCATTCGGCGTTCCATTTAGAAAAAAAGAAATGAAAACAGCTTAAAAGAGGAATTAATGGCAAGAAAAAGTTTAATAGCCAGAGAAGAAAAAAGAAGAAGAACTTACGAAAAGTATAAAAAGATTAGAGAAGAACTTAAGGCAAAAGGTGATTACGAAGCTTTGCAGAAACTGCCAAGAGATGCTTCTCCAACACGTTTGCATAACAGGTGTATGTTTACAGGAAGAGCACGCGGCTTTCATAGAAAATTTGGTGTATCAAGACTGGTTTTAAGAGAAATGGCTTTAAGAGGCGAATTGCCAGGTGTAAAAAAGTCAAGTTGGTAAAAGGAGATTTTTAATTTATGGCAGTAACAGATCCAATAGCAGATTTTTTAACCCGAATAAGAAACGCTTCTAAAGCAAAAAAGCTTAGGGTTGATATTCCTGCATCAAATATGAAAAAGAATCTTGCAGAGATTCTTAAGCAGCAGAAGTTTATTAATGATTATTCAATTATAGAAGATAATAAACAGAATATTTTAAGAATTGAATTGAAATATACTAATGGTTTATCTGCAATTTCAGGTTTGAAAAGAATCAGTAAACCGGGTTTAAGAGTTTATAAAAAATCAGCAGACTTGCCAAGAGTTCTTAATGGTTTAGGTATAGCAATTATTTCAACATCTAAAGGCTTACTTACCGATAAAGAAGCAAGAACCCAGTCAATGGGCGGTGAAGTAGTCTGTTACATCTGGTAATAGGAGAAATTATAGTGTCACGTATAGGTAAAAAACCAATTGAAATACCAAAAGGTGTTACAGTAACAAAGAACGGTAATTCACTTAAGGTTAAAGGACCAAAAGGTGAACTTGAATCACCTTTACATTCAAATATTTCGGTTGAAATAAAAGAGAATGAGGTTATTGTAACAAGACCTGATGATTCAAGAAAGAATAAAGCTTTACATGGATTAACAAGAGCTCTTATTCAGAATATGGTTGACGGTGTGGTTAATCCTTATGTAAAAACACTTGATATTGTTGGTGTTGGTTACAGGGCAGAATTAAAAGGAAAAAATCTTCTGCTTAATATTGGATATTCTCATCCAATTTATTTTGTACCTCCGGATGGTGTAACTTTACAAACACCTGCACCAACACAAATTGTAGTTTCAGGTATAGACAAGCAAATGGTTGGGCAGGTTGCTGCTAAAATAAGATCTATAAGAAAACCTGAACCATACAAAGGTAAAGGTATTAAATATTCCAATGAGCAGATTCAGAGGAAAGCTGGTAAAACAGCCGGTAAATAATTGGAGATAATCAGAAGATGATAAAAAGAATTAATAACAGCAGGCTGCGTTCAAAAATCAGAACAAGAAAGAAAATTTTCGGTACACCTGAAAAACCAAGACTATCTGTTTACCGCAGTCTCAATAATATATATGGACAGGTAATAGACGATACAAACGGGAGAACATTAGCATCTGCATCTTCTTTATCTAAAGAAATTGCAGAAGAATTAAAATCAGCAAAAGGTAAAGCTGCAAAAAGTAAATTAGTAGGAATTCTTGTTGCTAAAAAAGCTCTGGAACAAAATATTTCAACAGTCGTATTCGACCGGAATGGCTACAGGTATCATGGCAGAGTTCAGGCTTTTGCCGATGGTGCCCGCGAAGGAGGCCTGAAGTTTTAATGCAGATTGCTACGTGTTTTGCCGGATCGTCTAATGGTAGGACTACGCCCTTTGGAGGCGTCTGTAGAGGTTCGAATCCTCTTCCGGCAGCTTAACGCCGGTTATGATTTATTTTTTTATTAATGAATGAGTTTTATGAAAGAAGAAACTAAAATTATAAGAACTACTGAAATTGAAAACCTTAAGGAAAAGGTTGTTCACATTAATCGTGTAGCAAAAGTTGTTAAAGGTGGTCGTCGTTTCAGCTTTAATGCTATTGTAGTTGTTGGTAATGGAAATGGTATTGTTGGTATTGGGCTTGGCAAAGCTAATGAAGTTACCGACGCTATCTCCAAAGGTATTGATGATGCAAAGAAAAACCTCGTCCAGGTTACTGTTATTAAAGGAACAATTGCTCATGAAATTATCGGTAAATACGGTGCCGGTAAAGTATTATTAAAACCTGCTACACCCGGTACCGGATTAATTGCTGGTGGCGGTGTTCGTGCAGTTCTTGAAGCTGCAGGTATTCAGGATATCTTAACAAAATCTTTAGGCTCAAGTAACCCTCATAACCAGGTTAAAGCAACATTAAATGGTTTACTGCAGCAGATTGATGCCCGAAAAATGGCAAGAAAAAGAGGTATGACAGTAACTGAGTTATTTAATTCCTGATGAAAGGTTATAATGAATAAAATTAAAGTTTAACAGATTAGAAGTGTAATTGACAGACCTGTACGTCAAAAGCGTACTATTGAAGCTTTAGGACTGGGCAGACCAAATTGGGAAGTAATTCATAATGATACTCCGCAAATAAGAGGTATGATTAAAAAAGTATCTCACCTTGTGGAGGTTAGTGATTATGTACAAACAGAAGAAGAAAAAACATCTCCAAAAAGTAAAACAACAGTAAAGAAAACTTCTTCTGTAAAAACAAAAAAAGCTTCATCAAAAAAAGAAGAAATTAAGAGTGAAGAATAATGGATATTTTAAGTAATCTTAAATATGCACCGGGATCAAAAAAGAAACGCAAAAGAGTAGCAAGAGGTGAAGGTTCTGGTCATGGTGGTACAGCTACTAGAGGAATGAACGGACAACTTTCCCGCTCAGGTGCTAAAAGAAAAGTATGGTTTGAAGGCGGACAGATGCCCCTTCAAAGAAGAATTCCTAAGTTCGGCTTTACAAACATTTTTAAAAAAGAATACCAGGTAGTAAACCTTGGTAGTCTGCAGAAATTAGCTGATGAAAAAAAGCTTGGAGATGTAACTCTTAATGCCGGGGAGCTTAAAAAACTCGGGTTAATAAGAAGTATTAAAAAACCTGTTAAAGTTTTAGGTGATGGTAATATTAGTATAAAAGTTAATCTTGAAGTTAATGCATTTAGCAATTCAGCTAAAGAAAAAATAGAAGCTGCAGGCGGTACAATTAAAAAGATTTAATCCGGAATTTAATGGCAACACTTACTGATACTTTCAGAAATATATTTAAAATTCATGAACTGCGGCAAAGAATTTTATATACATTAGCTCTTTTATTTATTGTTAGATTCGGAGCTCATCTTACACTGCCGGGTGTTGATGCTGTACTCTTAACACAGAGTATGGCTAATCAAACTGCAAATAACCTTTTCGGGTTATATGATCTTTTTGTAGGTGGTGCATTCTCCAACGCTGCTATTTTTGCATTGGGTATAATGCCGTACATCTCAGCATCAATTATAATTCAGTTGTTAGGTGCAGTTATACCTTACTTTCAGAAACTGCAGCAGGAAGGTGAAGAAGGCAGAAAGAAAATTACTCAGTTAACCAGGTATTTTACTGTACTCATTTCAGCTCTTCAGGCCTGGGGTGTTACTGTAAGATTATTGAATATGGATGTACAGGGAATGCCGATTGTTCCGGTTCAGGTACAGGGTTTCGGCTGGGTGCTTTCAACCATTATTATTCTTACTGCAGGTACAATTTTTATGATGTGGATGGGTGAACAGATTACTGAAAAAGGTATTGGGAATGGTATTTCACTCATAATATTTATTGGAATAATTGCCCAGTTCCCGTTTGCTATTCTTGATGAATACAGACTTATTTTTGAAGCTCAGCAGAGAAGTCTTGTTGTTGAAATTGTTATTCTTGTTTTTATGGCTTTTATTATTGCCGGGGTTGTACTTGTAACACAGGGAACAAGAAGAATTCCTGTTCAATATGCAAAAAGAGTTGTAGGAAGAAAAGTATACGGTGGTGTAACCCAGTATATTCCTTTAAGAGTAAATACTGCCGGAGTTATGCCGATTATTTTTGCGCAGTCAATTATGTTTATTCCTAATACTGTTTTATCATTTTTCCCGGAAAATGAATTTCTTCAAACTATAGCAGGATATTTTGCATGGACTTCACCTGTGTATTCAATAGTCTATGCATTAATGATAATTTTCTTTACATATTTCTATACAGCTATAGCTTTTAATCCAAAAGATGTAGCAGATAATATGAAAAAGCAGGGTGGATTTATTCCAGGTATCAGACCAGGTAAACAAACTTCAGAATTTATTGATAATATATTAACCAAGATTACTCTTCCTGGTTCAATCTTCCTGGCTATAGTTGCTATTCTGCCTGCTTTTGTTTCTGCCTGGGGTGTCTCAGGGCAGTTTGCTCAGTTTTTTGGAGGAACAAGTTTATTAATTATTGTTGGTGTTGCTTTAGATACATTGCAGCAGATTGAATCTCATCTCCTGATGAGACACTATGATGGATTTATGAAATCAGGTAAGATTAGAGGACGCAGATAGCGTATTTAATTAATTGTGATATATATAAAAACAAAAAAAGAGATAGATTTAATAAGAGAAAGTTGTAAAATAGTTGCTGAAACGTTGCAGTTACTTAAGAGTAGAGTTAAACCAGGTATTACAACTTCTGAATTAGACAAAATTGCTGAAGATTATATATTAAGCAATAATGCTACAGCAGCATTTAAAGGATATTCACAGGCTGGATCAGTAAATTTTCCTGGTTCAATTTGTACTTCTGTAGATTCAGCAGTTGTACATGGAATACCGGGAAATAAAGTTCTTACTGAAGGTGAAATAGTTTCTCTTGATGTTGGTGTTTATAAAAACGGATACTATGGTGATGGAGCTATAACTGTTCCGGTTGGTGAAATAAATGATGAAAAGAAGAAACTTCTTGAAGTAACAGAAAAAGCACTATACCTGGGTATTGAAATGGCAGTTGAAAATAACAGGCTGCACGATATCTCAGGAACTATTCAGGAATATGTAGAAGTGAATGGGTTTTCGGTTGTGAGAGAACTTTGTGGTCACGGTGTTGGAAAATATTTGCATGAAGATCCTTCTGTTCCTAATTACGGAAAAAAGGGAACAGGAATTAAATTAAGGAACGGGATGACTCTTGCAATTGAACCGATGGTTAATTCGGGAAAAAGAAAAGTGCGGACAGCAGACGATGGCTGGACGGTTGTTACAGCCGATGGTTCTCCTTCTGCACATTTCGAGCATACTATTTTAGTTGCGAATGGTAAACCAGAAATTCTTACAATAGCATAATGGCAAAACAGGGCCCAATAAAAGTTGATGGTGTTATCACTGAAACATTGCCCAATGCTTATTTTAAAGTAAAACTTGATAATGGGCATGAGATTCTTGCTCATATTTCTGGTAAAATGAGAATGCACTTTATTAAAATTTTAGTCGGAGACAAAGTCTCTGTTGAATTATCTCCCTACGACCTTACTAAGGGGAGAATAACTTACAGGTATAAATAGCGGAGCAAGTAATGAAAGTAAGAGCTTCAGTAAAAAGAATATGTGAAAATTGTAAAGTAATCAAACGTAAAGGCGTTGTAAGAGTTATTTACAAAAATAAAAAACATAAACAGCGTCAGGGTTAATAAAAAAGGAGTATATAAGTGGCTCGTATTGCCGGTGTTGATTTACCAAAAAATAAACAGGTTCTATTCGGTCTTCAGTATATTTTTGGAATAGGTAAAACTACTGCTGCAGAAATTCTTGAAAAGACTAAAATAGATCCTAAGAAAAAAGTTGCTGATCTTAACGATGAAGAGGTCGCTCAGATAAGAGCTACAATTCAGGCAGATTATAAAGTTGAAGGTGCTCTTCGTTCTGAAATTCAGCAGAATATTAAGAGATTAATGGATATAGGTTCTTACCGGGGCATTAGACACCGAAAAGGTTTACCTGTGCGTGGTCAAAGAACTCGTACAAATTCAAGAACAAGAAAAGGTAAACGTAAAACAGTTGCCGGTAAGAAAAAGGCACCTACTAAAAAGTAATTAAACCGGAGGAATATTAATTGGCTAAAGCAACAGCAAAAAAAGTAAAAAAGAAAACGCATGTAGATGCTAATGGTGTGGCTCATATTAAAGCTACATTTAATAATGTGATTGTTACAATAACCGATATTTATGGAAACACAATTGCGTGGTCATCTGCTGGTAAAAATGGCTTTAAAGGTTCAAGAAAAAATACACCTTTCGCTTCCCAGGTTTCAGCAGAAGCAGCAGCAAAAGAAGCTTATGATCTGGGATTAAGAAGAGTTGAAGTTTTTGTTAAAGGTCCTGGCTCCGGCAGGGAAGCTGCAATAAGAGCCTTGCACACAGCAGGTCTGGAGATTTCAGCTATACGCGATGTTACTCCAATTCCTCATAACGGTTGCAGACCACCTAAAAGAAGAAGAGTTTAATTTTTATAAACGGAGTTGATTTAGATGGGTAGATATACCGGTCCAAAATATAAACTGAGCAGAAGAGAAAAACAGGATTTATTCGGCAGCCCTAAATCTTTAATGGGAAAAAGCCCTCTGGAAAAGAAAAATTATCCTCCGGGTGAACATGGGCAGTCACGCCGTCAAAAGATTTCTGAGTATGGAATTCAGCTTAGAGAAAAACAGAAGATTAAAAGAATTTATGGTTTATACGAAAAACAATTCAGAAATCTTTTTGAAAAAGCCAACAGGCAGAAGGGAATTCCAGGTGAAAATCTTATTAAGCTTTTAGAAAGAAGACTTGATAATGTTGTTTACCGTTTAGGTCTTGCACCTACAAGAGTAGCAGCAAGACAGCTTGTAAGCCACAGACATGTTCTTGTTAACGGTAAACTTGTTAATATTCCTTCTTATACTGTTAACCCGGGCGATGAAATTCGCATAAGGGATAAAAGCAAGAAAATGGATGTTATACATAACTCAATTAAAAGAGTAAGAGATAATCAGTTTCCATGGCTTACTATTGATAAAGCTTCTTTAAGTGGTGTTTTTGTTCAGATACCTGAAAGATCTGAAATTCCGCTTAATGCAAATGAACAACTTGTTGTTGAGCTTTATTCTAAATAATTAAATTTTATTTCGACTAAAAATTTTAGAGGATTAAATAGATGAGTTTATCATATTTAAAGATGCCGGAAGCTGTAGTGCTTGATGAAGCAAACTATACCAATACATTTGGCAGATTCTGGCTGCAACCGCTTGAAAGAGGTTATGGTGTTACGTTGGGCAATTCATTAAGAAGAGTATTAATATCCTCTTTAACGGGAGCTGCTATCACTTCTGTTAAATTTGGTGGTGTGCTTCATGAATTTACTACTATTGAAGGTGTTGTTGAGGATGTTTCTGAAATAATTCTTAACCTTAAACAGGTTAGAATGAAACTTCTCAGCAAAAAACCTAATAAAATTGATCTTTCATTTAACGGCGAAGGAGAATGGACCGCAGCCGATATTCAGAAAGCAAGCAATGAAATAGAAATTCTTAATCCCGATCTTCACATTGCTACACTGAACAAAAATGCTAAACTTGATGTTGAATTGCGTGTTGGTAAAGGTGTTGGTTATGTACCGGCTTCTGAAAATGTTTCTCCTGAACATTCAATTGGTGTTATTCCTGTCGATTCAATCTTTACTCCTATTAAAAATGTAAAGTATGATGTTGAGAATGTTAGAATTGGTGACAGAGCAGATTATGAAAAACTAACACTTGAGATTACCACCGACGGTTCAATTACTCCGGATGATGCTCTAACTCAGGCAGCAAAAATTCTCAGAGAACATATTCAACTGTTCATTAATTTTGATATTGAACAGGAAGAGGAACAGGCCGCTGCCCCTAAAGACACCGAAACAGAAAGAATCAGAAAAATACTTCTAACTCCTGTTGATGATCTTGAACTTAGTGTAAGATCACACAATTGTCTTAAAGCCGCAAATATTAAAAACCTTGCAGAGCTTGTAAGAAGGGACGAACAGGAGATGCTTAAATTCAGAAACTTTGGAAGAAAATCACTTTCCGAACTCATGGAGATTGTTGAAAGTCTTGGTCTTGAATTCGGAATGGACGTCGATAAATATATCAAAGAAGAAACAGAAACAACTTAATTTTTCAGGATAAATAATGCGACATAGAGTTAAGGGTAGAAAATTTAACAGAACCGAAAGTCATCGCAAAGCTTTAATGAAAGCGCTTGCTACTTCTCTTTTCACCCATAAAAGAATAAAGACAACTTTGGCAAAAGCAAAAGAAGTAAAACCTTTTGCTGAAACATTAATTACAAAAGCACGAAGAAATAATCTTCATTCGCGCAGGCAGGTAATTAGTGCTCTTCAAAATAAAACTGCTGTTAAGGAATTGTTTGGAGATATAGTAGAAAAAGTCGGAGACAGGCCCGGTGGTTATACAAGAATTGTTAAGCTTGGCAATCGTAAAGGTGATGCGGCAGAAATGGCAATTCTTGAACTGGTTGATTACAATGAAGTAATAAGAGCTAAAGAAGAAGAAAAGAAAGAGAAGAAAGAAGATAAGAAGGCAAGAAAGAAAGAGAAAGAAGAAACCCCTGAAGTTGAAGAAGCTAAAGTTGTTGAAGAAACAGCCGAGGAAAAACCTAAGAAGAGAACCAGAAAAAAGAAAACTGAAGATGAAAAGCCTTCTGAAGAGAAACCTAAAAAACGTGGACGTAAAAAGAAGGAAGAATAAAATATTGGTTTCAATTTTAATCCCCGTTTAACCGGGGATTTTTTATTTTAAACCTATGTTTGAGAAACAATCATTTATAAAGTCAGTCTATGATTTGAAAGATATTCCTAAATTAAGACTTCCCGAAATAATTCTTTGCGGAAGATCTAATGTGGGTAAATCATCTTTTATTAATTCTTTATTTAACAGAAAGGATCTTGCAAAAACAAGTTCAACTCCGGGTAAAACAAGATCAATTAATTATTATCTCATCGATGATAAATTTTATATAGTTGATTTACCAGGTTATGGTTATGCCAAAGCAAGTTTAAAAGAGAGAGAAAAATGGGGAAGACTGGTTAATAATTTTATTAATTCTTCCGGAAATATTTTTTTAGCATGTCATTTTATAGATAGCAGGCACAAACCTGCCGGGCTTGATATTCAACTGAATTTGATGCTGAAGAATTATAACATTCCATACATAATTATTTTAAGTAAGATTGATAAACTAAAGCAGTCTGAAATTAATCCTGCCAGGAAAAGAATTATAGAAACTTTTCCCGAAATTAATTCAGCAGAAGATTTGTTTTTATATTCTGCAACGAAGAAAAGGGGAAGAAAAGAAATACTTAAGAAATTCAGCGGTATATTTATAAATAGTTGAAATAGAATTTCTCTCCATATCTTTTATAATTTCATCTCAAAAAAAAATCAATCATTCTCTGTTTAGTATCTTGTTTGATATTCGCTTATACTAAATATATATTTGCCATAGATATTTAATCAATCCTCTTATAGATGGACCGCAGACAAAGAAAAAGATTACTTATATTTTCAGTAGTTCCTCTCCTTGCAATAATCTTATTTTTAACAGATGATATTGTAATAAGAATAATTACTATTGCATTGATAGTAATTTATGTTGCCTTTATTATTTTTTTAAGAGACTCACTGAAATTCGGAAAAGATTATATTAATGATTATGATGATAATACAGATTTACCAGAAGGGGATTTATACGATACAGATTCTTCAGTTCATTCTAATTTTGATGAGTCATTCAAAATAGTTTCTCCAAACAAAGATATTGAAATAATTACATCGGATAATTACACACCCGATTTCAAAATTCCCAAAACAACAGTTAAACCTCCTGATTTAAAAGAAAAATTTGAAGAGATTGCGAATGAAAAGATTCCCGATGAAATGGGGCACGATTCGCAATTCACTTTTGTACTTGAAAAAATTCTTACTGTTATAAAAGAAGCATATAATGCACACACAGCAGTTTTTTTCTGGTATAATAAGCAGAAGGAAAAATTATCTATTGAAAAATTTGTTTCCGATTCATCTGAAATCTCAAGAAGAAAGTTTAATATTGAAGATGATATCCTGAGTAAAATGATTCATAAGGGGGAACCTGAACTTCTTACAGATATCTCTCCTGCAGCTGAAGCTGATGTAATAAGATATTATAATATTACACAGGGAATCAGGAGCTTTGTCGGCGTTCCTCTTTTTTATGAAAAACAGTTGATAGCTATTATAGCTATGGACTCCAAAGTTCCGGATGCATTTGGTATTGAAACCATTTATGCAATGGGCAGGTTTGTCCGTGTTATTACTATGGTTATTTCAATTTTTGAAGAAAAGCATTCCGATAATATTGCACAGCAAAGACTTAAAGGAATTTTAAATCTTATAAGTCCTGATTACAAATTTGAAGAGGAGCAGGACCTTGCCGTTGCATTGCAGAATTCAATTAGTCTTCTTATTCCCTGGGATGCGTTTGCATTTGTTTATTATAAACCTGTTGAACAGAAATTTAAAACACAAAAAATAATTAATAATACTTCACTTAAATATGTTGGTGAAGGTCTGGAAATTGAATTGAGCGGGACCCTTGTCGGCAAAACAATTACAACCGGTTTGCCGGTAAAAATTGATGATACATCTCTTGCAGATTATGTAAGATTTTCAAAAGCCGAGGATGTTTCATTTGACGGTTCATTTGTATCTATCCCTCTTATTCATCATCATCAGAATTATGGAGTACTCTGTTTTGAAAGCCTGAAGAAAAATGCTTACACAAACAGTGATGTTCAGTTCTTAAAAAGTTCGGCTAATATTTTAGCATTTGTTATACATTCACATTCAACTCAATCTCTTCTTAAAAATTATATCTCTATAGATATTGAATCAAAAGCTCTCAATTCAAATACTTTTAAAGAGAGAATGGCTGCTGATCTTTTTAAAGCAAAACAGCTTGGAATATCAGGTGCACTTGCCTTAATTCGTATTGATGATTTTCTTGAACAGGAATCTCTTTTCGATGATAATCCTCTTCCCAAAGTAATAAAATCTGTCGCGGAAACTATTCATAATGAAATGACACCATCGAATCTCTTTGGAAGACTTGATGAGAGAATTTTCGGTGTCTACTTCTTTAATGCTACACCTAAAGATGTTTATGTTTGGGCTGAAAAACTTCGTGTGAAAATTGCACGCAAGCCTATTGCTGTTGTAACACGTCAGACAACTTACACAGTTTCCATAGGTGTGGCTTCAAGCCATAATATTACAGATGTTGATGAAGTTATATATAACGCCGATCTTGCTCTGAAAAAAGCGCTTGAAAGGGGCGGCAACACTGTAAGGAATATCAACTAAAATTAGAAATTAAAAAATATAAAGTGGAAGTTTTAAATTAACTTTATAACCTGATGAATAATTTTATAATTATTGTTTTGGATGGTGTGGGAATAGGAGCTTTACCGGATGCAAAAGATTATGGTGATGAAGGTAGTAATACTCTTGTAAATATTTCTAATGCTGTTGATTTAAATCTGCCCAATTTAGAAAAACTCGGATTAGGAAATATCACCACTATAAAAGGTGTACCGTCCGCTGCAAATCCATTAGCCTCATTTGGAAAAATGCAGGAGAGATCCAAAGGAAAAGATTCAACCACTGGTCATTGGGAAATTGCAGGTTTATATGTCGATTTTGATTTTTCATATTTCCCGGATGGTTTTCCTGAAGATATTATTTCAAAATTCTTAAAAGAAACGGGATGCAAAGGAATTCTTGGTAACAAGACAGCTTCGGGTACTGAAATAATTAGTGAATTAGGAGATAAGCATATTGCAACAGGTTATCCCATAATTTATACATCAGCAGATTCTATTTTTCAGATTGCCGCACACGAAGATGTTATTCCATTAAACAAGCTTTATGAAATATGTGAAATAACACGGGAAAAAGTTTTGGTTAATCCTGTAAATGTTGGACGTGTGATTGCAAGACCATTCATTGGTACAAACGGAAATTATACCCGGACAACTAACAGGAAAGATTTTTCATTAAATCCTCCAGGTAAAACAATTCTTGATATACTTTATGAAAACAAAATCACTACAATTGCTATAGGCAAAGTAAACGATCTTTTTAATTACAGGGGAATTGAAATTCAGGAGAAAACAAAATCAAACAATGAGGGATGTTTAAAACTTCTTGAATATTCACACAAAGTTAAAAATAGTTTTATCTTTGCAAATCTTGTTGATTTTGATGTTTATTTCGGGCATCGGAATGATCCGGCTGGTTTTGCAAATGCATTAAAAGAGTTTGATGATTTTCTTCCGCAGATTTTACAAAATTTAGACGACACAGATGCTCTTGTTATTACTGCCGATCATGGTAATGACCCGACAACTGTAAGTACAGATCACAGCAGGGAATATGTTCCGTTATTGTTTTATAGAAAAAATAAAACCTCTGTTAACTTAGGAACAAGAAAAACTTTCTCCGATGTTGCAAAAACTGCTTCAGCTTTTTTTAATATTAAAAATAATCTACAGGGTGAAAGTTTTTTATAACATTGAAAATAAATTTTTGTAAACCTATATTAACGGCACTTTATATGCTACATAGTAGGGAGGCAGTTTGTTTTTAGGAAAAGTAGTCGGAAATGTCTGGTCAACAATTAAAGATGAAAGTCTTGTTGGTGCAAAATTTTTAATTGTAAAACAGGTCGATCTTAATTTAAAAGAAAAAGATAATTACGTAATTGCAGTTGATAATCTTGGCGCAGGAGTGGGAGAATTAGTTTTGGTTACCACGGGAGGTTCTTCTGAACAAACTGAGTTTACAAAAAATAAACCTGTTGATGCAGTTATTATAGCAATTGTAGATAATTTTGATATGCCTCTGAAAAAGTATTTGCACGATCAGGAAAATCTGGCGTAAAATTTTTTCTATCGAACCATTAAAAGAAAAAAATTTTAGGAAAATATTTGGAAATGTTTTTGATGTCCTGGGTTTTGATTTATTAATGTTTAAGAAGTTTGTTCAGCTGAAAGTATAAAATTAGTGAGTTAAATATGTCCAAAAATAAAAGGGTTTAATGGTGAGAATAGTAAAGCAATTTACAAACAGAGAAAGCCAGTCATTAGATAAATATCTTCAGGAGATAGGGAAAGTTGAACTTCTTACACCTGAAGAGGAAATCAGGCTTGCAATTAATATTAAAAAAGGGGACCAGCAGGCACTTGAAACTCTTACCAAAGCCAACCTTAGATTTGTAGTTAGCGTTGCAAAGCAGTATCAAAACCAGGGGTTGTCTCTCGGAGATTTAATTAATGAAGGAAACCTTGGTTTAATTAAAGCCGCTAAAAGATTTGATGAAACAAGGGGATTCAAATTTATTTCCTACGCTGTGTGGTGGATCAGGCAGTCAATTCTCCAGGCACTTGCCGAGCAGTCAAGAATAGTACGTCTTCCATTAAACCGTGTTGGTGCACTAAATAAAATCGGGAAAGCTTACAGCAACCTTGAGCAGGAATTTGAAAGGGAGCCGAGTGCTCAGGAGCTTGCCCAGGAACTCGATATGGATGTAAGTGAAGTTTCCGATACTTTAAAAATTTCCGGAAGACATGTTTCAATGGATGCTCCGTTTTCTCAGGGCGAAGAGAACAGGCTTCTTGATGTAATTGAAGATGATCAGCAGCCTTCTCCCGATTATGTATTAATGAATGAATCACTTAAAGCTGAAATTGAAAGAGCACTTTCAACACTTACCGAAAGAGAGGCTGAGGTTATTAAATTATATTTCGGTTTAAATAAAGATCACTCAATGACTCTCGAAGAAATAGGGGAAAGATTTAATTTAACCAGGGAACGTGTACGCCAGATAAAAGAAAAAGCTATAAGACGCCTCAGGCATGCATCAAGAAGTAAAAATTTAAAGACTTACCTGGGCTGAATTTTGAAAACAAAGAGTGATAAATCACTCCTGCTTTTCTTGCTTGCAGGTTTAATTATTTTTACCGGCTGTTCCTCCTCATCAGATTCCATCCGTTATGGCACTAAAAAAAATACTATGGAAAAAGAAAAAAAAGAATCAATAAGATATAGTAACATTGAAGATAATGATATAGATGATCCCGATGTTGAGCCCGATAATCTTACTTCCATTGACTCACCGGTACTTGAAAACAATTTTAACCTGAACAATGGAATTGCTGCAGATGTTGCTACTCTTAAAGAAACTATGCTAATGGAAATAATAAAGTACATGAATACCCCTTATAAATTTGGTGGTAATTCAAGAGATGGTATAGACTGCTCAGCTTTTACTCAAACAGTATTTGCAAGCTGTTCAATTAAACTTCACAGAAGTGCAAAGGAACAATATACTCAGGGTATTCCGGTTGAAAGAAGAGAAGATTTGAAATTTGGGGATCTTGTTTTTTTTAATACGCGTAAAAATGTAAGACCGGGACACGTCGGAATATACATCGGCGATAATCTTTTTGTTCATGCAAGTTCCAAACATGGTGTTATAGCCACATCAATGTCACACGAATATTATTCAACCAGGTATATGGGTGCCAGAAGGCTGGAAGAATTTCTTGCCCTGCAGTGATTAGCTGATTCTTTCCTCAGAAATTGACATTTTAATTATCCGTGAATTACTTAATTTTAATAAATAACAAATAATCAGGAACATTGAAATTTTTATCAGAAAACAAGGAAACAAGAAAAGAAATTTACCTGATTTTTCTGGTTGCTGTATTGTTTATTATAGGAATGTTTTTCAGGGAGGAATTAAAACAACTTCCTTATGCCTGGGGAGATTATCTTCTTTTTCTGTCTGCATACCTGATAAGCGGCTGGAGTGTGCTTTCCAAAGCTGTTAAAAATTTAACGCGCGGAAGAGTGTTTGATGAAAATTTTCTTATGACTGTTGCTACACTTGGTGCAATAGCAATCGGTGAATTGCCCGAAGCTGTCGCTGTTATGATGTTTTATAACGTTGGCGAATTTATGCAGGGCTTATCGGTAAAACGTTCAAGAAAATCAATTAAAAAACTTCTTGAAATAAGGCCTGATTATGCTAATCTGAAAATTAAAGATGAATACAAAACTGTTCCTCCCGAAGAGGTAAAACCGGGAGATGAAATTTTAATTAAGCCTGGTGAACGGATACCTCTTGACGGCGAAGTTATAGAAGGTTCAACTTTTGTGGATACTTTCCCGTTAACAGGAGAGTCTGTTCCAAAATCTGTAACTGTTAATGATAATGTTCTGGCAGGAATGATAAATAAATCCGGAGTTATTCTTGTAAGAGTTAAAAAGTATTTCAGCGAATCGTCCATTTCAAAAATACTTGAACTTGTTGAGAATGCTTCAAAGAAAAAAGCCAGGACTGAAAAATTTATTTCTGTGTTTGCATCTTACTATACACCTGTTGTAGTTGGGGCAGCTGTTTTAATTGCTGTTATTCCTCCATTGCTTTATACCTCACAATCTTTTTCTGAATGGATATACCGGGCATTGGTAATTCTTGTAATATCTTGCCCGTGTGCATTAGTAATCAGTATTCCTTTAGGATATTTTGGTGGAATTGGCGGAGCTTCACGAAAAGGCATACTTGTTAAAGGTTCCAATTATCTCGATGCTCTTACAGAAGTTAAAACTGTTATCTTTGATAAAACCGGTACTTTAACAAAAGGAGTTTTTAAAGTAACAGAAATAGTAGAAACCGATAGTCTTGGTAAGGATAAAATCCTTTACTATGCTGCGATTGCAGAATCTCATTCAAATCATCCGATTGCAGTTGCAATTAGAGAAGCATACGGCAAAGAACCTGACAGTTCAATTTTAAGTGATGTTGAAGAGATTGCCGGGTTAGGAATAAAAGCTAAAATTGATGATAAACTTGTTGTAATCGGTAACGATAGGATACTTCATTCAGAAAATATTGAACACAATAATAATAACTGTAATATTGAGGGGACGGTTGTTCATATAGCTGTAAATAATAATTATGCAGGATACATTAAAATATCAGATGAAATTAAAGAAGATGCAAAAGATGCTGTTAAGAATTTAAAAGAGATTGGTGTTGAAGAAGTAGTAATGCTTACAGGGGATAATAAGTTTACTGCTGAAACAATTGCAGGGAAATTAGGAATTACTAATGCACATTATGAATTACTCCCTCAGGATAAGGTAGAACAACTGGAGATTATTCTTAAAAAGAATGAAGGAAAAGGAAAAACCGTTTTTGTAGGAGATGGAATAAACGATGCTCCTGTTATTATGCGTGCAGATATTGGTATTGCAATGGGCGGGTTAGGTTCAGATGCTGCAGTTGAATCTGCTGATATTGTTATTATGGAAGACCACCCGGCAAAAGTTGCAGAAGCAATTTTAATTGCCAGGAAAACAAAAAGAATTGTCTGGCAGAATATTTTATTTGCTATTGGAGTTAAGTTATTCTTTATTGCACTGGGAAGCGTTGGAATTGCATCTATGTGGGAAGCAGTATTTGCTGATATGGGTGTGGCTTTAATTGCTATAGCAAATGCTACAAGAGTATTAAGAAGTTAGTTTAGTTCAGATTCTCTAAACACGAAATTCCCCTAACTATTTATTAAAAAAGCTGTCCTCTATTAAGGACAGCTTTGTAAAATTATCTTTTAATTCTTATTTATTTTAACTGCATCCGGATGTTGCACCGCAGGTCATACATTTCAAACAGGTTCCGTTTCTAACCATTGTTAAGCTCTGGCATTCGGTGCAAATATCTCCTGTATAACCTTTCTCAATTGCCTGTCTTATTTTATTTGTTTCACCATTACTCTCGCTGTAGTAAGAAATACCTTTATTAAATGCATTTATTTTCTCTTTATCCTTATCAAGAATAATTGTTCTTTCACTTACAATCTCTTCACTTTCAAAATCCGGTTCAATCTTTTTTACTATTCCGGGGGAAGCTTTAAGAGAATGAGAATGAGATTCATCAGGTTCAACATGAGCAAGGTCGTGTCTGCCCAGATAAGTTACTGCCAGCTCTCTGAAGATATAATCAATTACAGAGGTTGCCATTTTAATCTTATCATTTCCTGTTACAATACCGCTTGGTTCAAAGCGTGTAAAGACAAAAGCATCAACAAATTCTTCAAGAGGAACCCCATGCTGAAGCCCAAGAGAAATTGCAATGGCAAAACAGTTAAGCAAACTCCTGAAAGCTGCACCTTCACGATGCATATCAATAAATATTTCTCCAAGCTGTCCGTTCTCATATTCACCTGTTCTTATATAAACAGACTGTCCGTTAATTTTTGCTTTCTGAGTATAACCTGTTCTTCTGTCAGGCAGTCTCCTTCTCTTTGCAATATACCTGTGAATAATTCTTTCAGCCACTTTAACAATATCATTTTTCTCTTTATCCTCAAGAAGAGCTTCAAGTTCTTCTTCACTGATTGAATTAAGCGGCTGTGAAAGTTTTGAACCATCCCTGTATAAAGCATTGGCTTTAATTCCCAGCTTCCAGCTCTCCATATACGCTTCTTTAATATCTTCGACTGTAGCACTGTTAGGCAGGTTTATTGTTTTGGAAATTGCCCCTGAAATAAACGGCTGAGCAGCAGCCATCATTCTTATGTGTGCTTTTGGACGAATAAACCTAGTTCCTTTCTTGCCGCACTTGTTTGCACAATCGAATACAGGATAATGTTCATGTTTTAAGAAAGGAGCACCTTCGATTGTCATTGTACCACAAACATAATCATTTGCGGTAGCTATCTCCTGTTTTGAAAATCCTAAAGCGGTAAGAAGATTAAATGAAGGTGAGTCAATCTCTTCTTCACTTAAATGTAATTTATTAATAAGAAAATCTTTTCCGAGTGTAAACTTGTTTATTGCAAATCCGATTTCAAAAACAGTAGGAAGCATCTTTTCTATTTTATCAAGAGCATCATCAGTAAAGCCTTTTGCTTTAAGAGATTCATGATTTATATACGGGCAGCCATCGAGAGTGCCTGCACCTTTTGCATATTTTACTATTTCATTAATCTGGTCTTTGTTATATCCTAATCTTTCAAGAGCAGGAGGGATTGATTGATTTATAATTTTAAAGTATCCGCCGCCTGCAAGTTTTTTAAATTTTACTAAAGCATAATCAGGTTCAACGCCTGTTGTATCGCAATCCATAACAAGACCAATCGTACCTGTCGGGGCAATAACCGTAACCTGTGCATTTCTGAATCCATTTTCAGTTCCAAGTTCAAGAGCTCTGTCTGCATCTTCACGAGCAGCTTCCAATAGATCTGAAGGACAATGTTTTGGATCTATTCCTACAGGGAAAATAGAAAGTCCTTCATATTCCTCATTAGGAACATTATAAGCCGCTCTTCTATGATTTCTAATTACACGAAGCATTGCTTCTTTATTTTTTTCATATTTAGGGAAAGGCCCAAGTTCTTTTGCCATTTCAGCAGATGTTGCATAGGCTGTCATGTGCATTATTGCTGTTAAAGCTCCGCAAATTGCAAAAGCTTCCGGGCTGTCATATGGAATTCCCTGCAGCATTAATAAAGAACCAAGGTTTGCATAACCCAATCCAAGTGTTCTGAATTCATAACTTAATCTTGCTATTTCTTTGCTTGGAAACTGAGCCATAAGGACGCTTATTTCCAGAACAATTGTCCATATTCTTGCAGCATGTCTGTAAGCATCAATATTAAATTTCTGTGTAGAAGTGTCATAAAATTTTACAAGATTTAAAGAAGCAAGATTACATGCAGTATCATCAAGAAACATATATTCACTGCATGGGTTTGATGCCTTAATAGGTCCGTCATTCGGGCAAGTGTGCCATTCGTTTATAGTTGTATGATATTGAATACCCGGGTCTGCACAAGACCATGCTGCATAAGCAATCTGTTCAAATAATTCTCTTGCAGGAATAGTTTTGCAGGGTTTAGGAGCACGTCCTTCTTTTTCTGCTTTTTTCTTCTCAACTCTCCAGTATAAATTCCAGTCCCTGTCATTTATAACTGCTTCCATAAATTCGTTTGTAACACGGACGGAATTATTTGAATTCTGTCCGCTTACAGTTGCATAAGCTTCAGAATTCCAATCAACATTATAAACAGGGAATTCAATTGATCTGAAACCAAGTTTTGCTAACTGGATAACTCTTTCAATATAATTGTTAGGAATATTTGCTTTCCTTGCTTCAATTACAGCCTGCTTTAATTTCTTGTTCAGCTTTTTATTGAACCTGTCATTTTCAGGATGTTCATCATAGCAGGCTTTCATTATAGCATTTAAATGATAATTACATAACTTTGATCCTGTAACAAGTGCGGCAACTTTTTGCTCTTCAACTACTTTCCAGTTTATGTATTCTTCAATATCAGGATGATCCATATCGAGAGTAACCATTTTGGCAGCTCTTCTTGTAGTACCGCCTGATTTTATTGCACCTGCTGAACGGTCACCAATTTTAAGGAAAGACATTAATCCCGATGACTTTCCGCCTCCGCTCAAAGGTTCATTTGCACCTCTGATATCTGAAAAGTTTGAACCTGTTCCTGAACCATATTTAAACAACCTTGCTTCTCTGACCCACAAATCCATAATGCCCCCTTCATTAACCAGGTCATCTTTTACTGATTGAATAAAGCAAGCATGCGGCTGCGGATGTGTATATGCATCTGTAGAAGCTACCAATTCACCTGTTTCATGATCAACATAATAATGTCCCTGTGAAGGACCTGTTATGCCATAAGCCCAGTTCAAACCTGTATTAAACCATTGAGGACTGTTAGGTGCTGCCATCTGGTTTGCGAGCATAAATACAAGTTCATCATAAAAAGCTTTTGCATCTTCTTCTGTGCTGAAATATTTTGCCTTCCATCCCCAGTATGTCCAGCATCCTGCTAAACGGTGGAACACCTGTCTTGAGTCAGTTTCAGAAGTATATCTCTCTTTTTCAGGAAGCTGTTCTAATTTTTCTGTATCAGCTTTTGAAGGCTGAAGCCATGAAGGAACACCCTTTTCTCTTACTTTCTTTAAGAGCTTTGGAACACCGGCTTTTCTGAAATATTTTTGTGCAATTATATCAGTTGCAACCTGGGACCATGTACTTGGGACATAAACATCCTCCATTCTGAATACAGTTGATCCATCAGGGTTTTTTATTTCAGAAGTTCTCTTAACAAATTCGAAAGAAGATAATGGATCTTTACCGGCTTGTGTAAAAAATCTTTTTACTTCCATAATTGACTCCGTGTCCTCGTTATTTTTATTAATTTATTTATTGCAAGGTAAGTTTTCTCTGGCAGGCAATTGACAATTTTTTGATTCATTAAATAACTGATTTATTAATTTTTAGATTTGTTGAACTCGAACGCAAACTAATAAAAAAAAGAATTAAAAAAAATTTGCTGTTCGGTTTTGGAAAAATTTTTTGATTGAAGAAAAAAGTGCTGCAAAATTGAAAATAATTTTTGAATTATTCAACCGGCAATTTTTAATTTTTCTTTTCGACAAAAAATTCAGAGATTTGTTCAGTCCTAAAAAATGAATATTAATTTTCTATTCCTTAATTGCTCTGCTGAAAATCAAGATATCAAAAAAAATTAAATTAGCAACTGAATATTTTATCAGTGAAAGAAACGTTCCTTGTCTGAAAAAATTTTAGAAGTAAAAAACCTTTCCAAAAAATTCCGGCAGTTAAAAGCTGTTAACAATCTTAATTTAAATGTTTACAGAGGTGATGTATTTGGCTTTTTAGGTCCTAATGGTGCGGGCAAGAGCACAACTATAAGAATGCTTCTCTCTTTAATTACTCCTACCGAAGGTGAGATAAAAATTTTCAATAAACCATTAAAAGAAAACAGGAATGAAATTCTTCGGAACATAGGTGCAATTGTTGAAAAACCCGATTTCTATGGGTATCTCTCAGCATATAAAAACCTTGAAATTCTTGCAAAATTATCAGGAATTACATTTTCCCATAAAACAATAATGGAAGTTCTTGAACTTGTTGGATTGGAAAAAAGATTCAACAGCAAAGTAAAAACTTTTTCACATGGAATGAAACAAAGACTTGGAATTGCCCAGGCTTTAATTCATGATCCTGAATTGATTATTCTTGATGAACCTACTACAGGACTCGACCCGCAGGGAATGAAAGAGATAAGAGAATTAATTTTAACTCTAAGCAAAGAAAAGAATAAAACTATTTTTCTTTCTTCTCATATTCTTTATGAAGTTGAACTTGTTGCTAACAGGATGATAATTCTTAATAACGGAACTACCCAGGTTGAAGGATATGTCCAGGAGCTTTTAAATTCAAATGAACTTAAGGTAACATTTAAAATTAGTGAGAAAGAAAAAGCACTTAATATTTTAAAAGAAACGAGATGGATGGAGAAAATTAATTCTGTAAATGATGATAATATAATATTTCTTCTTTCACCTGAAGAGATACCTGAATTAAATAAGTTTATTGTTGAAAATGATATTAAAGTTAATGCTATTATTCCTTTAAGATCTCTCGAAGAATATTTCCTGAAATTAATCAACAAAGAAACCTGATGATAAAAATTATAAACATTGAACTATATAAAATCTTCAGGAAATGGAGAACATACATAGGCTTTATTGCAATAGCTGTGCTTGTTACTCTTATCCAGGTTGCAATATTAATAGAAGGGGAGAGTTCGATTAATTTTGTAACCAGAAATCTCAGGCAGTCATTTATTTTTGTAGGAAATATTCTTAACGGATACTTAATATCTTACATTGTCTTAAATGCAATTACACTTCACATTCCTTTTTTAATTACACTTGTTGCAGGAGATTTGCTTGCCGGTGAAGCAACTGCCGGAACATACAGGCTCTTAATTACCCGTCCAGTTTCCAGAATGAAGCTTGTTACATCTAAATTTATTGCAGGAGCAATTTATACTGCTCTCCTTATTTTGTGGCTTTCAATTTTAAGCCTGGGATTAGGTTTGTTAATCTTCGATACAGGTGAATTGATTGTAGTTAAACCGGAAAACATAATAATCTTTGCAAGAGATGATATCCTTTGGAGATTTTTATTAGCCTATAGTTATGCAATTCTCTGTATGGTAGTTGTTGCATCGCTGGCATTTCTTTTTTCTTCTCTTGTTGAAAATGCTATTGGTCCGATTATTTCAACTAT
>Ga0079224_100000087_pt1 | contig 66219 bp, 55 predicted proteins | sample Stecom2015_FD_80414 | JGI IMG/M metagenome (GOLD analysis project Ga0079224, IMG submission 80414) | Agricultural soil microbial communities from Utah to study Nitrogen management - Steer compost 2015 | ecosystem: Environmental > Terrestrial > Soil > Agricultural land | place: USA: Utah... | reverse complement strand
TCATCTACATGAAGTTCGACGTCAATGTGATTCTGTGCCCCCAGATGAGGTCGACGGGCGTGGTCATGGGCTTCGACGAGTCGTTGCGGATGGCGTTCGCGAAGGCCCAGATCTCGGCGGGCGCGGAGCTGCCGCTCGAGGGGACGCTCGTCGTGACCGTGAACGACGCGGACAAGCCGACGGTCACGCCGATCCTGCGTCGCTTCCACGACCTCGGCTTCCGGATCCTGGCGACGGAGGGGACCTACCATTACCTCCGGGTCCGCGGCGTCCCGGCCGAGCGGGTCTTCAAGGTCGGCGAGGGCCGGCCCAACATCGTCGACCATATCCTGAGCGGGAACGTCCAGCTCCTGATCAACACGCCGCTCGGCAAGAAGTCGCAGTACGACGACTACGCCATGCGGCGCGCCGCGATCGCGCACAAGGTCCCGTATTGCACGACGATGTCGGCCACCTCCGCCGCGTGCGACGCGGTGATCGCGCTCCGCTCGCGTGAACGGCAAGTCAGGAGCCTGCAGGAACGGATCGCCGAGGTGGCGACGGAGGCTGGCGTCCGCCCGAGCGGCGCACCCTTGACAACCTCGCGGACCCTCTGATACCTTCCTCGAACCTGTCGAAAAGCGAGTCACAAGCCGGTGTGAGCCTGGAGGGTCTTGCACCGGCTTCGCCATAAACCTGGTGGATCGACCACCCCCGGGCGCGCCCCACGGGGCGCGCTTCGTTGTCAATTCGTACCCATGAAGGAGGCGGCACGCGTATCCGGGGCGAGGACCCGTGCGTCCACGCATCCACCCGGGCCCCGCGTGCGTTGCCAGGAGCGAGTGTAATGCGGTCGCCAGGACCCTGGCGCCCGACCCCACGACGTGCGGCCGCGGGGTTGGCGCTGTGCTTTGTCGTCTGGGCCCTGTTCGTCGGCGTCGCGACGGCCCGGGCGCAGCACCGGCCCTTCCGACTCGACGATCTGGGGCGGATCCGGGGGATCTCCGATGTCCAGCTCTCGCCGGACGGTTCCCGCGCGGTCTACGTCCGGACGATGACCGACTTCGCCGCGGACCGGACCATGTCGGAGCTCGTCCTCCTCACGATCGAGACCGGCGAGTCGAGCGTCCTCGCGAGGGGAAGCTCGCCGCGCTGGTCGCCGGACGGCCGGTGGATCGCCTTCCGGACGACCGAGTCCGGTGCCCCGGCGATCGTCCTGCACGAGGTCGCGACCGGCGCGCGCCGCCACCTCGTCAACATTTACGAGACCGACCACTTCCTCGGGCGAGTCGAGAAGAACTTCGCCTGGTCGCCCGATGGGAAGTGGGTCGCCTACATCGGCGCCGATCCGGCGCCCCCCGCCGCGGACGAGGAGGGCATCCGCGTCTTCGAGCGGATCCTCTACAAGACGAGGACCGGGTTCTCCGACAACCGCAGGAGCCACGTCTGGCTGGTCCCCGTCGACGGCGGAGAGCCGCGGGTCCTCACGCCCGGCGAGTACGACGAGCACTCGCTCTCCTGGTCGCCGGACGCGCGGCGGATCGTCTTCGCCAGCAACCGCTCGGCCGACCCCGACAACGCTCATGCCGACGACCTCTGGACCGTCGACATCCAGACCGGAGAAGTCGTCCGGCTCACGGCGACGCCCCAGACGGAGTACCTGCCCGCGTGGTCGCCGGACGGGCGCCACATCGCGTTCCGGGGCAATGTCCGTCCACGGAACACGAAGGACAGCTCGGCCGAGGACAGCCAGCTCTTCCTCCTCGACCTCGCGACCGGCGACCGCCGCAGCCTGACCGCCAGCCTGGACCGCCGCGTCGCGGCGCTGCGCTGGGATCCTCGCGGCGGCGGCGTCTACTTCACGGCGCCGGACCAGGGGACCACCCACGTGTACCGGGTGGACCTCGCCACCGGGACGATCCGTCGCATCACGGACGGCGAGGTTCAGGTCACGTCGTTCTCGCTCGACGCGCGAGGCCGCACGATCGCCTGGGTCCAGTCCTCGGTCACGCGCCCCGCGGAGGTCTGGGTCGCCCGGAGCGATGGGGCCCGGGCGAGGCAGGTCACGCGCGAGCACGAGACGCTGCTCGAGGAGGTCGCGTTCCAGCCCGCGGACTCGATCTGGTTCACGAGCCACGACGGCACGCCGGTCCACGGTTGGATCATGCGGCCGGCCGGCGCGTCCCCCGGCCAGCGGGTCCCCATGATCCTCTCGGTCCACGGCGGGCCGCACGGGATGTACGGCTGGGGCTTCTCCGAGCAGTTCCAGCTCCTGGCCGCCGCCGGGTACGCCGTCCTCTACATCAACCCTCGCGGCAGCACGGGGTACGGCCAGGCCTTCAGCGACGGCTCGGTCCTCAACTGGGGCGGCGGCGATTATGGCGATCTCATGGCCGGCGTCGACCACGCCCTGGCCCGCTTCCCGTGGCTGGACCCCGAGCGCATGGGCGTGACGGGCGGCAGCTACGGCGGCTTCATGACGAACTGGATCGTCACGCAGACGGACCGGTTCCGGGGCGCGGTCTCGAGGGCGAGCGTCAGCAACCTGATCAGCTTCTACGGCACCTCGATCTACCCCGACCTGATCGAAGTCGAGTTCAACGGCGAGCCGTGGCGCAACTGGTCGCTCCTCTGGCAGTGGTCGCCCCTCGCGCACGTCGAGCGGGCGCGCACGCCCACGCTCCTGCTGCACGGGGAGAACGACAACGACGTGCCGTTCAGTCAGGCGGAGGAGATGTTCATCGCATTGAAGAAGCTCGGCGTGGAGACCGTCCTCGTTCGCTACCCCGGGGAAGGACACGGGATTCGGCGGCCGAAGCACCGGCTGGACATGTACCGGAGGACGCAGGACTGGTTCGACCGTTACGTGAAGGGTCTCCGCACCGCGGACGCCCGCTGATCACCCGGACGGCGGGCGGTATCAACCTCACCCAGTTGGAGGGCAGATGGGCAAACGCATTCTGCTTTGGATGTTGGGTCTCGCCTTCCTCACGGCCCTCGGGCCGGCGGATCTGGAGGCCCAGGACAGGAGGATCACCGGACGCGTGACCCGCGTGGGGACCGACCAGGGCATCCCCAACGCGACCGTCTCGGTAATCGGGGCGGCGCGCTCCGCCTCCGCCCTCACCGATTCGAATGGGCGGTTCACCCTCACCGCCCCGGTCGGCGAGGCCCGGCTCGAGGTCCAGGCGCTGGGCTTCGTACGGATGGAGGTCATCGTCGCGGCCGGGCAGTCGACGGTCGACATCGAGATGCAGCAGGACCTCTTCCAGCTGGATGAGCTCGTCGTGACCGGGCAGGCGACGACGATCGAACGCCGGAGCGCCACGACTTCGGTCGCCTACGTCTCCGGCGACGAGGTCTCGAGGGTCACGTCGCCGACGGTCCTCAACTCGCTGGCCGGGAAGATCACCGGCGTGAACATCCAGACGAACTCCGGCGCCCCCGGCGGCGGGGTCCAGATGCAGATCCGGGGCAACAACACGATCCTCGGCGGCTTCGAGCCCCTCTACGTCGTGGACGGCGTGATCTACTCGAACGTCAGCATCCCGAGCGGACGGGGGTACGCGACCAACGCCGGGGACGTGACGCGGGAGAATGACGCGGTCAACCGGATCGCCGATCTGAACCCGGCGGACATCGCCAGCGTCGAAGTCCTCAAGGGCGCGGCCGCGTCGTCGATCTACGGCTCGAAGGCCGCGAACGGCGTCGTCGTCATCACCACGGTCCGGGGGCAGTCCGGCGCGCCGCAGTTCAACCTGACGCAGCGGGTCGGGATCAACACGCCGCTGCGGAAGCTGAGCTTCCGGAAGTGGACGCTCGACGAGGCGCTCGATGAGCTCAACCCCTCGGGCAACCCCCAGACCGAAGCGTTGATCCGGGCGTACTTCGACGGCAACCCGAATCCGTTCTACGACGTGTATTCGGCGGTCTACGACAACCGCAAGCCTTCCTACGAGACGCTCCTCGACGTGCGGGGCGGCACCGAGTCGACCCGCTACTACGCCTCGGGGACGGTCAGCCGCGAGGAGGGGATCGAGCGGAAGACCGGCGCGGGCCGTCAGAGCATCCGGCTCAACCTCGACCAGACCTTCAGCCCGCGGGTCGACCTCCGGGTCTCGACCGCCTACAACCGCTCCACCAACGACCGGGGGTGGAACGGCAACTGCAACAACAACGGCTGCCACGCCTATTCGCTGGCGTACATCCCGAGCTTCATCGATCTCACGAAGAAGAACCCGGACGGCACGTACCCGCTTCCGACCTTCGGGACGATCGCGAACTCCCTGCAGCTCTCCGAGCTGGGCGTGAACCACGAGGAGACGAACCGCTTCACGGGCGGGTTCACCTTCGGCTGGAACGCGCTGGACCGGGACCGGCAGTCGCTCCGGATCGTGGCGGGCGGCGGGCTCGACGTCTTCGAGCAGACGAACGAGGTCTGGACGCCGAACGAGCTCTACTTCGAGAAGACGGCCCCACTCCCCGGTGAGGCGATCGTCAGCGGGGGCCGCAGCTTCTTCCATAACTGGAACGTCAACGCGATCCACAACTGGGACGGCGGCAGCTGGTCGGCGATGACCTCGTTCGGCCTCCAGTACGAGGATCGGCGGCTGCACACCTCGTTCATACGGACCCAGGGGCTCCTGGCCGGGCAGCGGAACGTGAACCGGGGTGTGGACATCACCGTCAACGAGTTCCTGGAGCGGGAGCGGACGATCGCGCTCTACGCGTCCGAGGCGCTCCGCTTCTTCGATGCACGGCTCCTCCTCCAGGGCGGCCTGCGGGCGGAGCGGAGCAGCGTGAACGGGGACACGGACCGCTACTTCATCTATCCGAACATCTCCACTTCGTATCGCTTCCTGGACCTGATCGGCGCCGGGAGCGAGGTGAAGGTCCGTGCGGCCTACGGCGAGACCGGGAACCAGCCGCTCTTCGGGCAGAAGTTCACCACACTCGCCACACCGAAGCTGGGTGGGCAGCAGGGGATCAATCTGTCCACGGCCGCCGGCTATGCGGACGTCGAGCCCGAGCGCCTCAAGGAGATCGAAGTCGGCATCGACGGGATCATGTTCGACAACCGCGTGACCTGGGAGGTGACCGGCTTCACGCGCAACACGACGAACCTCCTCCTGCAGCGGGTCCCGGCGCCGTCCTCCGGCTTCTCGAGCCAGGTCTTCAACGGCGGGAAGATCCGCAACTCCGGGATCGAGGTCGGGCTCGGCTTCACGCCGATCCAGTCGGCCGACCTGCTCTGGCTCACGCGGACGACTTTCACCCGCTACACCAGCGAGGTCGTCGATCTGGCAGGGCTGCCGGCCTTCTTCCCGACGGCGTCGGGGTACGGCAACCTCGGCCGGTCCCGCGTCGAGGAGGGGCGGCCGATCACGCAGATCGTTGGGTACGACCTCAACCCAGACGGGACGCGGTCGAACGAGCTCAAGCAGCTCGGGAACTCGGCGCCCGACTTCCGCGTCGGGTTCATGAACGACATTTCGTACCGTGCGCTCAACCTGAACGTCCTGGTCGACTGGCAGCAGGGCGGCAGCGTCATCAACCTGACGCAGTACCTGCAGGACCACGGCAAGACGTCGGGCGACTGGGGCACGAAGAAGTGGGAGGAGCGCTACAAGCACTTCCAGGCGGGCTCCATCCGGCCGTACGTCGAGGACGGGACCTTCGTCAAGCTCCGTGAGGTCGCGCTCATGGTGGACGTGCCGTCGTCGTTCACCCAGTCGCTGAACCTCGGGCTCCGGAACCTCCGGGTCGGCCTCACTGGGCGCAACCTCTTCATGTGGACGAAGTACTCCGGCCTCGATCCGGAGGTCTCGAACTACGGCGCTCAGGCGATCCGGAACAACCTGGACATCGGCCCGTATCCGCCGAGCCGCAGCTTCTACTTCAACCTCTCGGTGGGGTTCTGATGATGAGCACACTGGCTGCGCCCCGGATGGGGAGCACTTCGAAGGCGAGCCCGCGCCTCGTCGCGGTCCTCGCAGCCGCGCTGCTGGTCGGCGCGTGCGATCTGGATATCGTGAACACCAACGCGCCGACGGTCGAGGAGCTCACCGGCTCGCCCACGCGCGAGGTGCTGGCCTCGGCGGCGACCGGGATCTTCGCCAACACGTTCAACGACGTCGGCACGGAGATCATCTTCTACGCGCTCTACGGGCGCGAGGGGTACAACCTCCAGGGGAACGACCCCCGCGAGACCGGCGAGCAGATCCGCGGGCCGCAGGATCCGACGGGCCGCAACGCCGGGATTTGGCTCGGGCAGTACTCGGCGATCCGTACGATCAACACGTACCTCACCGCGCTCGAGAAGGCGTCGGGGCTGAGCGAAGCCGAGAAGCGGGCTTCGGCAGGCTTCGCGAAGACGATCAAGGCGTGGCACATGCACCGTCTCGCGGTCCGGACCGGCGAGTACGGGATCCCGCTCGACGTGGACCGCGACATCATGGATGAGCCCGCGCCGTTCGTCTCCTTCGACGCCGCGATGGCGGCCGTGTCGGCGCTCCTGGACGAGGCGCTCGCCGACCTCCAGGCGGGCGGCGATGCGTTCCCCTTCACCTTCGCGCCGGGGTACACCGGGTTCTCGACGCCGGAGACCTTCGCGAAGTTCAACCGCGCGCTCGCCGCGAAGGTCCTCGTCCATCGCGCGACCTTCGCGGGGTGCACGGCCTGCTGGGCGCAGGCGAGTGCGGCGCTGGATGCGTCTTTCGTGACGAGCGACGGGCTCCCGGGCTCCCTCGCGACCGGGGTCTACTACGCCTACTCGGCGGCGGCGGGCGAGCCGTCGAACCCGATCTCGGAGCCCATTTCCAACAACCGGCTCTGGGTCCACCCGTCGATCGTGACGGGGGCGCAGCTCCGGGCGGACGGATCTCCCGACCTCCGGCTCACGCGGAAGGTCATGGACGCCGGCCGTTCGGTCACGATCGAAGGGCTGACCGGCACGCACAAGCCGGTCCTCTACAACAGCGCGGCCAATCCGGCCGCTGCGAACCTCGGCGCGCCGATCCCCTGGATCACGAACGAGGAGCTCCTCCTCCTCCGCGCCGAGGTGCGGTGGCACAACGGCGACCGCGACGGTGCGATCGCGGACATCAACCTGATCCGCGAGCATGCGGGAGGGCTCCCGCCGGCGACGCTCACGGCGGCGAGCTCCACGGATGACTTCGTGACCGAGCTCCTGTACAACCGACTGTACTCGCTCATGTGGTCGCAGGGCACGCGCTGGATCGACGCGCGTCGCTACGACCGGCTCGACACGCTCCCGATCGACCGCGAGGGCGACTCGGTCTTCAAGAGCATGCTCGTCCCTGCGGCGGAGTGCGACGCGCGCGGCCTGGGCGCGCCCTGCTCGCCGCCGATCTCGTAAGGGCCGGCCGCATCGAGCGGCCATGAACCATGCACCGCAGGGGCCGGCACCCGGGGAGGATTCCGGGCGCTGGCCCCTCGCGCTTTCTTGCGAGATGGTGCGATGCGTGTTAGCCATCATCGATCACCTACCTGTCAGCCTGGACCGCACCCGTATGAGCACGCCGGAGGAACTCGTGCGCCGTAGCGAGACCGGCGCGGGGCCATCATCGCCGTCCGCCGACTCGATGTCGGGTCCGGATGACGTGTGCGATGTCCACCTCATGGGGCGGGCGATGGACGGTGATGGCGAGGCCCTGGAAGCGTTGCTCGAGGCCTACTGGGCGCCCCTCGCCGCCTACGCCGGACGGCTCCTGGGCGGCAGCCCCGAGATGGGGGAGGACGTGGCCCAGGAGGTCTTCCTCCGGATCTGGCAGCGGCGCGTGAACTGGAAGCCGGGCGGATCCGTCCGTGCGTACCTGTACGGACTGGCGAGGAACCTCGTCGCCAACCAGCGGCGGTCGATCCAGGTCCGTATCCGCGCGGCCGATCGGGTCCGGGCGCTCCTCGAGGAACGGCACCGGAGCCCGACCCCCCTCGAACTGGTGGAGTGGGCCGAGGAGCGTGCGGCGATCGAGCGGGCGATCGCGGCGCTGCCGCCCCGGCGGCGCGAGATCTTCGTCCTCGTGCGTGTCCACGGCACCTCGTACCGGGAGGCCGCGGAGATCCTCGGCCTCTCCCCCCAGACCATCGCCAACCAGATGAGCATGGCCCTCGCCGAACTCCGGCGTCTGCTCTGAGGCCGCGACGGATTCATCCCTCCCTCCCGGTGGTCGGGGCCCCGAGCGCCCGCCGGGCCGTACGTCCGCCCGTGAACCCGGTCTTTCGGTCGCCGTGCAAGTCCCGGCGAACGCGGGCGCCGGGCGTGCCCATGGTAGAGGATCCACGGTTCGCGACATTCATGGATACAGAGCGAAAACGACGACGTCCGATCAGGCGAAGCGGCGAGCCCGACAGGCACCTGGCCGCCCGGTAAGGACATTGGACGAGATCGATATGGACGAGAAGATCATCCGGTACCTCCAGGGCAGGGCCCAGGGTCCGGACGAGCGTGAGCTCCGGGATTGGCGCGCCGCGTCACCGGCGAACGAGGCGCGCTTCCGGGAGCTGGAAGCGGTCTGGGAAAGGACCGATCCGCTCCTCGATGATCTCCGGGCGGTCGACGCGCCGACGCTCGAGGAGCTGCTGGCCGGTGCTCGTGCAGGGGAGGCGATGCCGTCGCGACCCGCCGCCGCGCGGGTCCCGGCACGGCGTCGGTCGAGGGCGTGGACCGCGCTGTGGGCCGCCGCGGTCGCCGGCGCATGCCTCCTCGGATTCGGGGCGGGACGGTGGTCGGCGCCTCAGCAGGCCGGCCACGCCGGGGCGGAACTCGTCACGAGCGTCGCGGAGCGCGCGACCGTGGAGCTGGAGGACGGGAGCGTCGTCCGGTTGGGGCCGGAGAGCCGCCTGCGCCTCCTGGCCGGATCGGCCAGCCGCGAGGTCTGGCTGGATGGCCGCGCGTTCTTCGCGATCGCGAAGCAGGACGGCGCGCCGTTCCGGGTGCGCACGCGACTGGGCGAGGCGGTGGTCCTGGGCACGCGCTTCGAGCTCGACGCCCGGGACCGGGCGCTCCAGGTCGTCGTCGTGGAAGGGAGCGTCGCGATCGGGGCGAGCGATGCCTCGGTGACCGTCGATGCCGGCAAGGTCGGAAGGGTCGATGAGGGCGGCGTGGTGAGTGTGGCGGGGAACGAGGATGTGCTCCGACACCTGGACTGGGCGGGCGATTTCCTGGCCTTCCAGCACACTCCGTTGGGCCAGGTCGCGATCGAGGTCGCGCGCCGCTTCGATGCCCATGTGGTGGTCGCGGACAGCGCACTGCTGGACCGGACCGTGAGCGGGTGGTACGTCGGGACCGATTTCCGTCAGACGATGGAGGCGATCTGCCTCGTGATCGGCGCGCGCTGCGCGTTCGATGGCGAGACGGCACGGGTCGAACTTGAGTCCAGGGAGGGATCATGAAGCGACTTCGCATCGGCTTCAGCGCGCTGCTGCTCCTGGGCGCAGTTGGGCCGGCAGCGGCGCAACACGCCGTGTTCACGGGCGCCCGGCCCGTGGGCGCACGGACCGTCCTCGAGCGGCCCGCGCGGCTGGACATCGAGGATGTCCCGCTCGCGATCGGCCTTACGGAGCTGCACGAGCGATCCGGCGTGAACCTGCTCTTCAGTCCGACCTTCGTACCCGGGGACCGGAGGGTGAGCTGCCGGTGCTCCTCGCTCACGGTCCGGCGGGTCCTCGACCGGATCCTCGAGGGGACGGGCCTCGAGTATCGCGAGGTGGACGAGCAGGTCCTGATCTACCCGAAGGACGGCGCGCGGATCGCACAACAGCCGGGGCGGTCCGGGGCGGGGTCGGCGGCGAACGGGGCCGGCCATGGCTCGTCCGGGCCTGAAGAGGCCGTCGAACCCCGGTTCCAGGGCACGATCGCGGGGCGGGTCGTGGTCGCCGGGACCGGCGCGCCGGTCGAGGCCGCGCACGTCTACCTGGCCGATGGCTCGCGCGAGACGATGACGGCCGCGGACGGCCGGTACCTCCTGATCGGCGTCCCGGCCGGGACGCACGAGCTGCGCGTCGCGAGGATCGGCTTCCGCACCGCGTCGATACAGGTCGTCGTCCGCGAGGGCGAGACGACGCAGGCGAACGTCGAACTCGCCGAGGAGGCGATGGCGCTCGATGCCATCATCGTCACGGGGACGGCGGGCGGCACGCGGCGGCGCGCGATCGGGAACGTCGTCGAATCGCTGAACGTCGATCAGGCGATGGCCAAGGCGCCCGTCCGCAACATGGACCAGCTCCTGGCCCAGCGCAGTCCGGGCGTCATGATGCTTCCGGGCACGGGACAGGTCGGCACGGGCTCGGCGATCCGGATCCGCGGCAACAGCAGCCTCACCCTCGCGAACGAGCCGATTATCTACATCGACGGCGTGCGGATGGACAGCGATCCGCGGCGCGGCCCGAGCCAGCGGGGCGGCGCGAACGTGAGCCGTCTGAACGACATCAACCCGGCCGACATCGAGAGCATCGAGATCATCAAGGGCCCTGCCGCGGCGACGCTGTACGGCACGGAGGCGTCGAACGGCGTCATCCAGATCATCACGAAGCGAGGCGCGTCGGGCGCGCCGCAATTCAACGCGACCGCCCGCATCGGCACGAACTGGCTCTGGAACCCGGAGGGGCGTACCGGGATGCGGTACATGCCCGACCCGGACAACCCCGGCGAGCTGATCGGCTTCAACGTCTACGAGCACGAGAGGATCCACGGCAACGGCCCGATCTTCGGGTATGGCCTGCTCCAGAGCTACAACGTCAACGTTCGGGGCGGCACGGATGCGCTCCGCTATTTCGCGTCCGTCTCGCGCGACAACGATACCGGGATCGTGGACTGGAACTGGGACCGCCGGCTGGCGGTGCGCGGCAACCTGGACCTGCAGCTCTCCGAGAAGTGGAGCGTCCGGTTCGGCAGCGCGTACATCCAGAGCGAGACCCGCCTGGCGCAGGGTTCGATCGACACCGACCCGTTCAGCAACCTGATCTGGTCGAACCCGCGGCACATGAACGATGCCCGGCGGGGGTGGCGCGCGGCCCCTCCCGAGGAGTGGAGCAAGGTCGAGAGCCGGATCGACAACGATCGGACGACGACGAACATCGAGCTCCGCTTCCAGCCCGTGAGCTGGACGACCCACCGGCTCGTGGCCGGACTCGACCTGAACTCGGAGGTGAGCTGGACGCTCTACCCGCAGCAGCCCGAGGGGGCGGAGCACTTCTACGGCCAGCTCGGCCTCGGCAGCAAGTCCGTCAGCCGCGGCACGCGGCGGTTCCTGACGCTGGACTATTCCGGTAGCGCGAACTTCACCTGGAACGACTACACCTTCACGCCGTCGGTCGGCTTCCAGTACTACCGGAGCCAGTCGTCCTTCATCAACTCGTCTGGCTCGCAGTTCCCCGCGCTCCCGATCACGACCGTCTCGGGCGGCGCGGTGCGGGACGGCGGGGAGAGCTTCACGGAGAACGCCACGGCCGGCGTCTACGTCCAGCAGCAGGTCGGGTGGCGCGACCGTGTCTTCGTCACCGGCGCGATCCGCGCGGACGCGAACAGCGCCTTCGGCTCGGAGTTCGACGCCGCGATCTACCCGAAGCTGAGCGCCACGTGGTCGATCCACGAAGAGCCGTTCTGGACGCTCGGATTCTTCGATCAGCTCCGGCTCCGCATGGCGTGGGGCGCCGCGGGCCAGCAGCCCGGGACGATCGATGCGACGCGTCTCTACAACCCGCAGATCGGCTACCAGGACCAGCCCGCGCTCGTGCCCGGCGCCTACGGGAACCCTCACCTGAAGCCCGAGCGGGGCGAGGAGCTGGAACTCGGCTTCGACGCGAGCCTCTTCGAAGGCCGCCTCGGCGTGGAGTACACCCGCTACCAGCGGGCCGTCAAGGACGCCATCGTCGGCCGGCCGCTCGCGCCGTCGACTGGGTTCACCGGCTCGCAGATCGTGAACATCGGCCTGCTCAACGCCTGGGGGAACGAGCTCGGCCTCACCGCGCGGCTCCTGGAGCGTTCGCGCTTCCGCTGGGAGATCGACGCCCAGTTCTCGACGATGGAGAACGAGATCGTCGACCTGGGCGGCCTCGGCTTCATCGCACTCGGAACGCAGGCCCAGCACCGGGAGGGCTACTCGATCGCGGACCTCTTCATGAGGCGGATCCTCTCGGCCGAGATCGACGAGAACGGCGCCGTCCTCTCCGCGACCTGCGACGGCGGGACGGGGCCGCAGGGCGTCGATCCGGGCGGCCCGCCGGTCCCCTGCGCCGATGCGCCTCAGGTCTGGCTCGGCCACACCCAGCCCACGTGGCAGATCGGGTTCGGCAACACCTTCACGCTCTTCGACAACCTGTCGTTCTACGTCCGCGTCGAGGGGAACGGCGGGCACAAGCAGGTGAACACCGAGATCCGCGCGACGCACAACCAGGCCACGACGGAGGCGGTCCTGCGCGGGAACAACCCGATCCTCCAGGCGACCCGCGTCTACGAGAACGACCGGACCGGGGTCTACGAGGCCGGCTTCCTCCGGCTCCGGGAGATCTCCGCCAACTACATCCTCCCGGAACGGATCGCCGCGGTGGTGGGCGCCCGGAGCGGCTCGATCAGCCTGGGGATGCGCAACGTGCTCATGCTCTGGACCGCGCAGCACGGGTGGAAGACGCCCCGGGATGGGTCGGTGCGCGAGCCGATCGCGAACATGATCACGTGGGATCCCGAGGTCCGAGCGACCGGTCAGGCTGCGGTCGGCTACCAGACCGTCCTGCCCCCGACCGCGAGCGCGACGATGACGGTCCGGCTGAGCTTCTAGAGGAGAGGAATGGTCATGAATACACACCTCGAAACGGAGGCAGGGGCCCTCGTTGGAGCGATGGCGGACCCGATCCGGATCGGCGGACCGTCGAGCGGATCCGGGGCCGGCCGCAGCTGGCTCAGGGCGCGGGGAACGGCCCTGGCGATCGCGCTCGCGACGGGGCTCTCGGCGTGCGACGGGCTCCTGGACGTCAAGCTGCCCGGGAGCGTCCAGGCGTCCGACCTGGACAACCCTGCACTCGCCTCGACACTGGTGGCCAGCGCGCTCGGGCAGTTCGAGTGCGCGTACACGAGCTACGTCGCCTCGACCGGCGTCCTGGCGAACGAGTACATCAACGCGTCGAGCTGGCTCGACATCAATGGCTGGGGCTGGCGCGGGATCGAGCTCCATACGATCACCGGGAGCTGCCCCACCAGCCGGGACGCCACGGGGCTCGGCGCCTACGCGCCGCTGCAGCAGGCCCGGTTCCTCGCCGAGGACGGCGCGCGCAAGATCGAATCGTTCCCGGACGAATTGGTGGAGAACAAGGCCGAGAAGCTGGGGCTCCTGACGGCCTACGCCGGCTACACCTACGTGCTCCTCGGCGAAGGGTTCTGCGAGATGGCGATCGATGAAGGCCCGATCCTGACGCCGCACGAGGTGCTCAGGATCGCGGAGCAGCGCTTCACGACCGCCATCGAGTACGCGAAGGCCGCGGGGCGGGACGATCTCGAGACGATGGCACGCGTCGGGCGCGCGCGGGCACGGCTCGACCTCGGCGATCTGGAGGGCGCCGCCGCGGATGCCGAACAGGTCCCGGAAGGATTCGTCTGGAACGCCGAATACTCCACCATCAACGGACGACGCGAGAACCGGCTCTACAACCTGAACCGCAGGAACCGCTACCTGTCGGTCAACCCCGTGGACTACGGCGCGCTCGAACTCGACGGCCAGCCCGATCCCCGGGTCCCCGTGACCGACTCCGGCCTGAAGGGTCACGACGGTTCCACGCAACACTACTACCAGCACAAGTATCCGTCGGCCGATGCGCCGATCCCGCTGGCCTCCTGGGCCGAGGCGCAGTTGATCATCGCCGAGGCGCGCCCGGCCGAGGCGGAGGCGGCGATCAACCGGCTCCGCGCCCACCAGGGGCTGCCGGCGTACGTCCCCTCCGGCGACATCCTCGCCGACGTGCTCGAAGAACGGCGCCGGCAGCTCTTCAGCGAGGGGCACCGGCTGAACGACATGCTCCGCCACGGACTCCCGTTCCCGACGGGGTTCAACCACAAGGGACAGGCGTATGGTCCGATCACGTGCATGCCGCTCCCGGAGCAGGAGAAGCGGAGCAACCCGAACATCGGCGGCTGAACGGCCGCCGGTCGCTGGAACCGATCGCGCGCGGCGGGCGAGCTGCCGCGCGCGATCCCGAACCCGGTCGATCATGATCCGATCTCGCCACCCGCTCGCCGCGGCCCTCGCGCTCGCGGCCGCGTTCGTCCTCTGGCCCCCGGCCGCCGGCGCCCAGGAGTCGCCGGTCGTGATCCGGGGCGGACACTACTTTGATGTGCACCGCTCCGAGATGGTCCCCAACCATGGGATCACGGTGCTCAACGGAAAGATCCTCGCCATCGACGGCGCGCCCGGCGCGCCGCTCCCCGCCGGCGCGAGGGTCCTCGAGGTGGGGGACGGCGAATACATCCTCCCCGGCCTCGTCGACGTCCACGCCCACTACAACGTCAACCTCGACGGGTCCGGGCGGCGCGACGAGACCGTGGTCAACCCGGTCGTCTACCTCGCCAACGGCGTGACCGCGACCTTCCCGGCGGGCGAGTACGATCCCGACCGCATGCTCGAGCTGCGGCGCCAGATCGACCGGGGCGAGCGGATCGGGCCGCGCATCTTCGGGTCCGGACCGTATTTCGGAACGGCCCGGCCCGGCTGGAACCAGCAGATGACCGCGCAGCAGATCTACGACGAGGTCGACTACTGGGCCGAGCGGGGCGTGACGGGGTTCAAGGCCAAGGGGATCGGCCCGGAGCACCTGCGCCACCTGATCGCGCGAGCCCACCACCACGGGCTCACGGTGACGGGGCACTTCGACTCGGGGTACCGGAACACGACGAACGCGATCGATGCGATCCAGATGGGCGTCGACCGGGTCGAGCACATCCTCGGCGGCCGCGCGCTCTCGCCGGACTCCGCGGCCTACCCGCTCTGGGTGAAGGTCGACGTCGAGTCCCCGGAGTTCCGGGAGATCGTCGACCTCTTCCTGAAACACCGCGTCTACTTCGACCCCACGATCACCGCGCCGGTCTACCTCAGCGACTGGACCTCGCGGGAGGGGTTCGACTACTGGATCGACGAACGGAAGTTCTTCACCCCGGAGGTGCAGGAGCGGGTGCGGGCGAGGGGGCCCCGCCGCGCGAGCCCGCTCATGGACGAGCTCTACTGGACGATGCGCCGGACGACGAAGGCGTTCTACGATGCTGGCGGCGGCGACCTCCTCACCCTGGGGACCGACAATCCCAGCCGCGGCGAGTTCCTCCCCGGGTTCTCGGCCCACCGCGAACTCCACACGCTCGTCCTCGCGGGGATCCCTCCCGCCGCGGCGCTCCGGATCGGGACGATCAATGGCGCACGGGCGCTGAAGGTCGGCGACCGGATCGGCTCGATCGAGGTCGGGAAATTCGCCGATCTCTTCGTTGTGGCCGGCAACCCGCTCGATGACATCCGCAACACGCGCAACGTGCGTTGGGTCATGAAGGCCGGCCAGATCTACGACCCGGCCGAGCTCCTGAGATCGGTCGAGGGCAAGCTCGGGCCGCCGCCGCCCAGGACTGCGGCCCGGTGAACCGAGGGGGCGGCGGCACGGCCGGCCGCCGCCCCCGGCTTGTGGCGTCCCCCCTCGTCGGATACGTTATCTCCTTTGCCGACCGGGCCCCGCGGTCCGTCCCCGGCCCCGGGGCCGGCAAGTGAGTCCATCCTGATGGAGGAGCTGCCCATGTTCGCCAGTCTTCGCGATCGCTCGCGGGCGGGCGCCGGCCCCGTCGCCGCCCTCGTGCTCGCGGCCCTCGCCGCGCCCGTCGCGACACCTGCGCTCGCCCAGAACCGTGCGGCCACGCAGGCGCCGGCCCCCGGCGCGACGGAGGTCAAGGCGTCTCGGGTCACGATCCCGCTCGAGCACGCGGTCACGACGCAACACACAGCCACCATCAGGGGGCAGCGGGTGCCGTACACGGCGACGGCGGGGACGCTCCCGGTCTACGACACCGAAGGCCAGCCGGTCGCGACCGTCTTCTACGTCTACTACGAGCGATCGGACGTCCAGGACAAGACTCGCCGCCCGCTCATGATCTCGTTCAACGGCGGGCCGGGCTCCTCTTCGGCGTGGATGCACCTCGGCTACACGGGACCGAAGCGGGTCCGGATCGACGATGAGGGGAACCCGGTCCAGCCGTACGGCGTGCGGGACAACCCCGAGTCGGTCCTGGACGTGACCGACATCGTCTTCGTCGACCCGGTGAACGTCGGTTTCTCGCGGATCGTCGAGGGCGCCGACCGTCGTCAGTTCTTCGGCGTCAATCAGGACATCGACTATCTGGGCCGGTGGATCGAACTCTTCGTGACGCGGTACGGCCGCTGGACGTCGCCGAAATTCCTGATCGGGGAGAGCTACGGCACGACCCGGGTCGCGGGCCTCGCGCGGCGGCTGCAGAACACGCACAAGATCTTCCTGAACGGCGTGATCCTGGTCTCGCCGACGGCGCTCGGGATCGACCGCGCCGGCCCGGTCCGGGACGCCCTCTACCTCCCGCACTACACGGCGACCGCGTGGTACCACGGTCGGCTGCCCGACGACCTGCAGCGGCGTGACCTCGAGGAGATCCTCCCCGAGGTCGAGCGCTTCACGATCGACGAGTACCTGCCCGCGCTCGTGCGCGGCGGCTTCCTCGACGACGCGCGCCGGCGGGAGATCGCCCGGCGCGTGGCGAGGTACGCGGGCGTCTCGGAGACGTTCGTCCTGAACAACAACCTCGCCATCCCGATCGCCCACTGGCGCAAGGAGCTGCTGCGGGACGAGCGGCTCACGGTCGGACGCCTCGACGCCCGCTACCAGGGCGTCGACCGGGACGCGGCCGGGATCAACTACGACTACGACGCGGCGATGTCCGCGTGGAACCACGCGTTCGCGCCGGCGATCAACCAGTACCTGCGCGAGGACCTCGGGTTCGAGACCGACCTGCCGTACCACCTGATCGGCGGGCCGGTCCACCCGTGGGACCGGACGGGCGACCGCACGGGGGAGGACCTGCGGCGCGCGATGGCCGAGAACCCCTTCCTCAAGACGATGATCCAGGCCGGCTACTACGACGGCGGGACCGACTACTTCTCGGCCAAGTACACGATGTGGCACATCGACCCGTCGGGCCAGCTCCGGGACCGCTTCCGCTTCAAGCTCTACCGGAGCGGCCACATGATGTACCTGCGGGACGAGGACCTGGTCACCTCGAACCAGGACATCCGCGACTTCATCCGCTGGGCGACGCCCGAGGAGGGCGAGCCCGCGCTCTGGGGGCGTCGCCGGCCGGTGACCTGAGCCGGTCCCGTCCGAGCGGTATCCATTCGGCAAGGAGGTTCCATGCGGCGGCTCCGAGTACGCTCCACCACGGTCCTCACCCTCGCGGCGCTCCTGGCCGCGGCCCCGCACGCGGCCGCGCAGATCAAGGGCGCGCCGGATCGCGGTCCGGGCGAGGGCGAAGGCCCGTTCGAGCGGCTGATCATCCGCGGCGCGACCATCGTGGACGGGACCGGCGCTCCGCCGCGCGGGCCGGTCGACATCGTCGTGGAAGGGAACCGGATCCGGGAGGTCCGGAGCGTCGGCTACCCGGGCGTCCCGATCCGGGAGCGGTCGAGGCCCGGCGGCGCGACGCGCGAGATCGACGCGACGGGGATGTACGTGCTCCCCGGCTTCGTCGACCTGCACACCCACGCCGGGGGCCCGCCGAAGAACCCGGAAGCCGAGTACGCCTACAAGCTCTGGCTCGCGCACGGCGTCACGACGGTCCGCGGCGTCCCGCTCGGTCCGTTCGAGTGGCAGCTCCAGGAGCGGGCGAGGAGCGCGAGGAACGAGATCGTCGCGCCCCGGATCTTCGCCTACGCCCGCCCGGGGAGCGGACAGGGGTGGACCGGCGGGCCCATCGATTCGCCGGACAAGGCGAGGGAGTGGGTCCGATGGGCCGCGAAGCAGGGGGTCGATGGGCTCAAGCTCGGTGCGTACGACCCGGAGATCATGGCCGCGCTGATCGATGAGGCCAGGAAGAACGGGCTCGGCACGACGGCGCACCTCGACCAGATGGGCGGCGCCCGGATGAACGCGATCCACGCCGCCCGGCTCGGGCTCGGCACCCTCACGCACTTCTACGGCCTCTTCGAGTCGCTCCTCGAGGACCGCTCGATCCCGAACTACCCGGCCGACTACAACTACAACGACGAGCAGCACCGTTTCGGCCAGGTCGCACGGCTGTGGGACCAGATCCATCCGCCCGGGAGCGAGGCGTGGAAGGCGTTGATCCAGGAGTTCCTCGACCTCGGGATCACGCTCGACCCCACGCTCACGATCTACGAGGCGAGCCGCGACCTCATGCGCGAGCGGACGGCGGAGTGGCACGAGACGTACACGCTCCCGTCGCTGTGGGAGTTCTTCCAACCGAGCCGGGTCGCGCACGGCTCCTACTGGTTCGACTGGACCACGCACGACGAGATCGCGTGGAAGAACTTCTACCGCGTCTGGATGCGTTTCCTGAACGACTACAAGAACGCCGGCGGCAGGGTCACGACCGGCTCCGACGCGGGCTTCATCTACAAGCTCTACGGGTTCGGCTACATCCGCGAGTTCGAACTCCTTCAGGAAGCCGGGTTCCACCCCCTCGAGGTCATCCGCGCGGCGACGCTGCACGGTGCGGAGACGCTCCACGCGCCGACCGGCAAGCCGATCCAGTTCGGCGTGATCCGCCCCGGGATGCTGGCCGACCTGGTCATCGTGGAGGAGAACCCGTTGCGGAACTTCAAGGTCCTCTACGGGACCGGCCACTTCAGGTTGAACGACACGACCGGCGAGCCGGAGCGGGTGGGCGGCGTGAAGTACACGATCAAGGACGGGATCGTCTACGACGCGAAACGGCTGCTCGACGACGTGGCACGGATGGTCGAGGAGCAGCGGCGCGCCCTGCCCGTCGCGGCCGGCAGCGCGCCGGAGTGAACGGCCACGGGTGAGGAGTCATGAAGCGACGTGAATTCATCCAGGCCGGCGCGCTCGGCGCCGGTGCGCTCGCGGTCCTTGGCGCCGGCGCGTGCGCCGCGGCCGAGAACCCATCGCGTTCGGACGACGAGGCGCTCCCCCCGCCGGTCGCCGCGCTGACGTCCCGAGCGGCGGAGGCGCCGCCTCCGATCACCGAGGAGGAGCGGGAACGCCGCCGCGAGCGGGCGCGGGACTTGATGGGCCAGGCCGGGGTCGACGCACTCTTCATCGAGCCCGGCGCATCGCTCACGTACTTCGCCGGCGTGCGCTGGGGCCGGAGCGAGCGGACCTTCGGGCTCCTCCTCCCGCGTCGGGGCGAGCCGGTCATCATCTGCCCGGCCTTCGAGAAGGAGCGGGCCGAGAACGCGGTCCGCGGCCGCTTCGAGATCCGGGTCTGGGAGGAGGACGAGAGCCCGTTCGCGCTGATCGGCGGCGCGCTCCGCGATCTCCGCGCCGCGACGGGCCGGCTCGCGCTCGAGGAGAGCACCCGCTTCTTCGTCGCGCACGGGATCGGGCGCGACGCGCCGGCCGTCCAGATCGTCAGCGGCGACCCGATCACCCACGGCTGCCGGGGGATCAAGTCGGCGCACGAGATCAAGCTCATGCGCTTCGCGAACCGGATCACGCTGGAGGCGATCGAGGCCGCGTTCCAATCCTTGACGGAGGGGCTGACGCAGGCCGACCTCGCCCGCCTCGTCCGGACCGGCTTCCAGCGTCTCGGCTTCGGCGGCGGCTGGGTCCTCGCGCTGATCGGCGAGTCGTCCGCCTACCCTCACGGCTCGGAGAACCCGGGCACGCTCCGGGAGGGCGACGTCGTCCTGGTGGACGCCGGGACATCGGTCCACGGCTACCAGGCCGACATCACGCGGACCACGGCGTTCGGCCGGCCGTCGGCCGAGGCGGCCGCGGTCTTCGAGGTCGTCCGCGCGGCCCAGGCCCGGGCGCTCGAGGTCGCCCGGCCGGGGCGGACGTGCGGCGAGATCGATGCGGCCGCGCGCGAGGTCGTCGAGGACGCGGGCTACGGACCCGGATTCCGCTACTTCACGCACCGGCTCGGCCACGGGATCGGCCTCGAGGGGCACGAATGGCCGTACCTGGTCGGCGGGAGCACCGTCGTACTGGAGCCGGGGATGACGTTCAGCAACGAACCGGGGATCTACCAGTACGGGAAGTTCGGCGTCCGGCTCGAGGACATCATGGTCATCACCGAATCCGGCGCGGAGCTGCTGACCGGGCCCGCGGCCGCGTTCGCGTAGGCGGCCCGTGCGTTCCGTCGACACCCGATGAGGAGCCGACCGATGCCCGCACCCGCCGCGCTCGTCATGCACCCCGACTGCGGATTGCACGACACCGGCTGGGGTCACCCGGAGCACCAGGGCCGTCTTCCGGCGATCGTGAGCGCGCTGCACCGCGAGATGCCCGAGCTGATCCACGTGGTGCGGCAGGTGGAGGCGGCCCCGGCCACGGTCGAGGACCTGCTCCGCGTCCACACGCCCGAACACGTGGAGCGGATCCGGGCCGTCGTCGCCAGAGCCGATGCAACCGGGAAGGTCGTGCCGATCGACTCGGACACGACCGTCTCCGCCGCGTCGTGGGACGCCGCGCTCGCGGCCGCCGGGTGCGCGATCACCGGCGTCCGCCTCGTCGTCGACGGCGAGACTTCGACCGCGTTCGCCGCGGCCCGCCCGCCGGGGCACCACGCCACCCCGGACCGCGCCATGGGGTTCTGCCTCTTCAACAACGTCGCGATCGCGGCGCGCTGGGCCCAGGCCGAGCGCGGGGTCGAACGCGTCCTGATCGTGGACTGGGACGTGCACCACGGGAACGGGACGCAGGACGCCTTCTACGACGATCCGAGCGTCTACTTCCTCTCGGTCCACCTCAGCCCCCACTATCCGGGGACCGGAAGGCGAGACGAGCGCGGGGCCGGGGCCGGGGTCGGGACGACGCTGAACGTCGAACTCCCGGCCGGGACCGCCGGGCCGGCGTACCGCGCCGCGTTCGATGATGCGCTGGATCGCGTGCTCGCCGACTTCACACCGGAGCTCGTCCTGGTCTCCGCCGGGTTCGACGGCCTCGCCGGCGATCCGCTCGGGGGGCTGGAACTCGAGCCCGACGACTTCCACGCCCTGACCCGGACCATCGTCGAACGCGCCGCTGCGGCGGCCGACGGGCGAGTCGTGGCCGTCCTCGAGGGCGGCTACGCGCCCCCGAGGGTCGGCCAGGCCGTCGTCCAGGTCGTGCGCGCGCTGGCAGGGCTCCCGCCCCGCTGATCCGCGCCCCGCCTCGCCCACACCCCACCCGCGCCAGCCGGCCGGTACGGAAAAGGATTGACCCGGCCCGCCGCCCGGGGCTACCTTGTGGGTTATGCCCTTTCACGATCCGCAGCCCGTGTCGCGGGGAGGATCGGCGGGCGTGGTGACGGGTGCGGCGCCCGCCCCTGGCGCGTTGGCCAGGGCATCGCTCTCGCGTCGCCCGTCCGCCATCGGACTCGCGCGGCTCAGCCATCGTCGTGTCTTCCCGCCCGGCGGGGTCGAACTCTACCGCAACATCGCCCGGCTCACCGAGCTCGGTCCCGAGCACGACTTCCTCGTCGTGCCGGTGGGGACGGGGGTGACGGCGGAGTTCCTGGCCCGATCGACCGGGGCATCCGGCGCGGGTGTCGAGCTGGACGGCGAGCTCGCCGAGATGGCCGCCGCCCACGTCCGGTCCGCCGGGCTCTCCGATCGGCTCCAGATCGAGCACGCGCCGCTCGAGGACCTCCCCTACCAGGATGCCGTCTTCGATGTCGTGATCGGCGAGATCGCGCTCGGCGCCCTCCCGGACCCGGCCGCCGCGGTCCGGGAGCTCGTGCGGGTGACTCGGCCGATGGGGACGGTGATCCTGGTCCAGCTCATCTGGACCGGCAACATCGAGGACGCGACGCGCGAGGCGCTGGTCGAGTCGCTCGGCATCCGTCCGCTCCTCCTCGTCGAGTGGAAGCGGCTCCTCCGGGAGGCCGGGGCCGTCGACCTCTACACCGAGGACTGGTCCGACTCCGCGGTCTCGCCCCGCAAGCCGCTGGGCGAATCCGCACTCGTCGGGCTCGGCCCGATCCGGGACCGGCTCGGGGTGCTCTACCGCGCCTGGCGGCGGTGGGGGTGGCGTGGCATGCAGCAGGCGATGGCCTCGAGGAGTCAGGCCCACGCCCTCATCGCCCGGGAGCGGGTCCTCGGCCTCTCGTTGATCCGGGGCACGCGGTGGGAGCACGCCGACGATCCGGAGAGCTGACGTGGGGCGGTCCGGCCCGCGTCGGCCCGGGGCCGGCGCGCCCGCCGGGGGCGAGTCGCCGCCATGATCCAGCCGATCGAACCTGTCCGGACCTTCTGGGTGGATGAGGCCAGGCGGCTGCACACCTCGCTCGGTCGCGAGCAGATCGCGGAGATCGTGGGCGCGGGCACGGGTCAGCTCTGGGTCGACATCGACTCGCGCAGCGAGGACGACTGGTCGCTCCTGACCGACGTGTTCCGGTTCCACCCGCTCGCGGACGAGGACACCCGCTCGCCGGATTGCCGCGTCAAGCTCGAAGAGTACGACGGCTACGCCTTCCTCGTCGTCCGCGGGATCCGCTTCGCCGAGGAGACGGTCGAGCCCTACGACATCGACACGCACAATCTCTACCTCTTCATCGGGCCGAACTACCTCGTCACGGTGCACGCCGTGCCGTTCGACTCGGTCCGGACCGTCGCCGAGCGCCTCGGCGCGAGCATCGACCTCCTGGCCCGTGGAACCGACCACCTGGCGTACGCCCTGGTGGACACGCTCGTCGACCTCTACTTTCCGCTCCTGGATCGGCTCGACGATTTCGTGGACGAGTTGGAGCAGGGGATCTTCGAGGAGGATGACGGCGAGGTCATGCAGAAGATCTTCGATTTGAAGCGCTCGCTCCTCCTGCTCCGGCGGCACCTGGCCCCGATGCGGGAGGTCATGGCCTCCGTCGCGAATCGGCCGAGCCCGTACCTGAAGCAGGAGACGCAGATCTACTTCCGCGACGTGTACGACCACGTGGTCCGTCAGGTCGAGTCGATCGAGAACTTCCGCGAACTGCTTACGGGGGCGATGGAGGCACGGCTCTCGATGATCTCGAACCGGATGAACGAGATCATCAAGGTGCTCTCCGTCATCGCGACGGTCATCCTGCCGCCCACGCTCATCGCCAGCATCTACGGTATGAACTTCGCCTCCATCCCGCTCGCCGGGCATCCCCGGGGGTTCTGGCTGATCGTCACCGGGATGGGGCTGGTCACGGTGGTGTTGCTGCTGTATCTCTGGTGGAAGGAGTGGCTCTGATGCTGAGGTCGAACGGATGAACGAAGGGGTGAACGGTGGCGGAGCGGTCCCTTTCGAACAGCTTCGCGCGCGGCTCGTCGAGATCCAGGACGCGCTCGGCGAGCTGGGACTGGACGGCTGGCTCCTCTACGACCTGATGGCCCGGAACCCGGTCGCCGGCGGGCTGACCGGGCGCGGGCGGCTGTCTCGCCGCTATTTCGTCTTTCTTCCCGCGGCCGGCGAGCCGGTCGCGGTCGTGCACGGGATCGAGGAGGCGCCATGGTCGGATTGGCCCTGGCGGAAGCGTCGCTACGTGGGGTGGCGGGAGCTGGAGCAGGCGCTGCGCGAGGTCCTCGGCGCCGCTCGGCGCGTCGCGATGGAGGTCTCGGCCCGCGATGAGGTCCCGGTCCTCGACCTGGTCCCGGCCGGCGTCGTCGAGCTGATCCGGTCCCTGGGGCCGGAGGTCGTCTCGTCCGGCGACCTGATCACCCGTTTCTACTCGCGCTGGATGCCGGCCGACCAGGCGTCGCACCGTCGTGCGGCCGAGATCCTTGCCGGCGTCGCGCGCGACGCGTTCCGTCACATCGCCGCCGAGGTCACCGCCGGCCGGGAGGTCCGGGAGGCGCCGATGCGGGAGTGGGTCCTCGAGGCCCTCGCGGCCCGGGGCTGCGGCGTCGGCGCGGACTGCATCGTCGCGAACGGCGTGAACGCGGCGGACCCGCACTACGCGCCGGTCGGCGACGGCGATCCGCTGCGGCGCGGCGACCTCATCCTCCTCGATCTGTGGGGGAAGGAGAGCGACGACTCGGTCTACGCGTACCAGACGTGGATGGCCTACCTCGGCAGCCGCGTCCCGGCCCGGGCGAACGAGGTCTGGACCGCGGTCCGGGACGCGAGGGACGCAGCGGTGGATTTCTTGCGTAGACGGTGGGCCGAGGGGCAGCCGGTCCAGGGGTACGAGGTCGACGACGTCACGCGCGCCGTGATCGCCGAGCGCGGATTCGGCGACCACTTCATCCATCGTACGGGGCACTCGATCGACCGGGCGACCCACGGGATGGGTCCGAACATGGACAACCTGGAAACCCACGAGACGCGGATCCTGGTCCCGGGGATCGGCTTCTCGATCGAGCCGGGGATCTACATCCCCGGCGAGATCGGCCTGCGCAGCGAGATCAACGTCCTCCTCACCGAAGATGGGCCGGAGGTCACGCCGTCGGTCGTGCAGGAAGAGATCCTGACGCTCCTGGACGATTGAGGTATGGAGGCGTCCGTACCCGGGGAAGCGGCTCCGGCCGCGGGCGTCTATCTATTCGGCGTCGCGCGTGCGGGGTTCCGGCTCCGGGGGCGGGGCGGGCCGGCGGAAGCCGGGCTCGTCCGCGTCCGCTACCGCGGACTCGAGGCGCTGGCCCGGCCGGCGCCGTTCCAGCTCCCGGCGCTCGAGCCGACGGAGCTGGCCGAGCACCAGCGAACGGTCGAGGAAGCCATGCGCCGGGGCACGATCCTCCCGGCGCCGCCCGGCGTGATCTTCCGCGGCCGCGCCGCTCTGCGGCGCTTCCTCGCCGACCAGTACCTCGTGCTCGACGAGGGGCTGAGCTTCCTCGAGGGGCACTGGGCGATCCGGATCCACATCTCACCGGCCGCGCCGGGCCCGATCGATCCCGGGCTCGCCCGGCTCGCCGCGGATCTCTACGCCGAGCTGCGGCGCCACGCCCGCGCCGCCGTCCCGTTCCCGCACGAGGAGCGGCGGCTCCTGAGCGCCGCATTCCTCGTCGACCGCGAGGGCTGGATCCAGTTCGTCGAACACGCCGAGGACCTGGGCTCCGCCCGCCCGGAGCTCTCCCTCGATGTGACGGGCCCGTGGCCGGCCTATGACTTCGTCCGCATGACCGTCTGAACGATGTTCGTCGATGTCGCCGTACCGGTGCCGGTCCCACGCACCTTCACCTACCGTGTGGAAGGGCGGGGCGTCGAGGTGGGGACCCGTGTCCTCGTCTCGTTCAACGGGCGCCGGCTGATCGGCTGGGTCGTGGGCCGGCCCGAGACGGTTGCCGAGCCCGACCGCGTCAAGCCGATCCAACGCGTCCTCGATCCGGAGCCGAGCCTCCCGGCGGAGCTGCTCCGCCTCTGCCGTTGGGTCGCGGACTACTACGTCGCCCCCCTCGGGCAGGTCCTGAAGGCCGCGCTCCCGGCGGCCCTCTCGAAGACCGGCCGGCCGGAGCCGCCGCTCCGGACCCGTCGCGTGATCCATCTGACCCGGGAGCTGCCGAGCCTGGAGCAGCGGGAGCGGCTCTTCGCCCGGGCCCGGCGCCAGCGCGAGTGCTTCGAACTCCTCGAGACGATGGGCGGCGCCGCGGAGGTCGCTCATCTGACGACGCGCCACGGCTTCTCCCCCTCGGTCCTCCAGGGCCTCGTCGACAAGGGGGTCGCCGTGATCGAGGACGAGGTCGTCGACCGTGATCCCTTCGCCGACCTCCCCGTGCCGGAGCCGACCTCGCCGGTCCTGACGCCGGCACAGCGGGCCGCGGTTGAGGCGCTGACCCGCGCGGCGCAGCCGGACCCCGCCGGGGGCGCGACCTTCCTGCTCCGCGGTGTGACCGGGTCCGGGAAGACCCAGGTCTACATCGAACTCCTCCACGAGGTCGTCGGCCGCCAGGGCCGGGGCGCGATCGTCCTCGTCCCCGAGATCGCGCTGACGCCGCAGACCGTGTCGAGGTTCCGCGCCCACTTCGGCGATGCGGTCGCCGTCCTCCACTCCGCGCTCTCCGATGGCGAACGCTACGACGCGTGGCGCGCATTGCGAAACGGCGACCGCAGGATCGCGGTCGGCGCGAGGTCCGCGGTCTTCGCGCCGATCCCCGAGCTCGGCGCGATCATCGTCGACGAGGAGCACGAGTCGACCTACAAGCAGTCCGACGAGGCGCCGCGGTACCACGCCCGGGAAGTCGCGATCGTGCGGGCGCGGATGGCCGGCGCGGTCTGCGTGCTCGGGAGCGCGACGCCGTCGCTCGAGAGCTGGAGCAACGCGCGGAGCGGGAAGTACCGACTCCTCGAGCTCCCCGAACGCGTCGAGGGCAGGCCGCTCCCGCCGGTCCGGGTCATCGACCTCCGGTGCGGACGGCGGAGCGACGGGGCGGGCACGGGCGACGGGCGAACGGCCGCCGGGGCGCGTGGGCCCGGCGCGAAGCGGCCGGCCCGGGAAAGGGACCACGCCGCGATCCTCTCGCCGCCCCTCGTCGCGGCGGTCGAGGAGCGGCTCGGACGCGGCGAGCAGACGATCCTGCTCCTCAACCGCCGGGGCTACGCGACCTTCGTGCAGTGCCGCGATTGCGGACAGGTCTGGCAGTGCCGGCGGTGCAACGTCTCGCTCACGTATCACCGTAGCCGGCGCCGGATGATCTGCCACTACTGTTTCGACGAGGAGCCCGCGCCGGTCACTTGCGACGCGTGCGGGTCCGGCGACCTCTCGTTCCGCGGGATCGGCACCGAGCAGGTCGAGCGCGCCGTCGTCGAGACCTTCCCGGCCGCGAGGGTCGCACGGATGGATGTCGACACGACGTCGGCGAAGTGGGCGCACCACGAGATCCTCGGCCGGGTCGAGCGGGGCGAGGTCGACATCCTGCTCGGGACTCAGATGATCGCCAAGGGCCTCGATTTCCCGGGCGTCACCCTGGTCGGCGTCATCAACGCCGACGTCGGGATCAACCTGCCCGATTTCCGGGCGAGCGAACGCACCTTCCAGCTCCTGACGCAGGTCGCGGGGCGCGCCGGGCGCGGCCAGAAGGGCGGGGAGGTCCTGATCCAGACCGCGCTCCCGGCGCACTACGCGATCCAGGCCGCGGTCGCGCACGACTACGCGGCGTTCGCCGAGCGCGAGTTCGAGGAGCGGCGCGGGCCCGAATACCCGCCCTTCTGCCGGCTCGCGAACGTCATCGTGAGCGGAACGGAGGAGGACGCCGTCGTCCGGGCGATCGAGGACGTCGCGGTGTGGGTGCGCACCGAGATCGAGGACGACGGCGCGCACGTCCGGATCACGGGACCCGCTCCCTGCGCCATCGATCGGATACGGGGACGGTGGCGGTGGCACTTCCTGCTCCGCGCGCTACACGCGCGGCCGCTCGGGACCCTGCTCCACAGGCTCCTGCGCGACTACCCGTTCCGACCGGGCCGCGCCGACCTCCGGATCGCGATTGACCGCGATCCGGTCGCACTGCTGTAAAACGGCCCCACCCTTGCGACTCCCGGAAGGGTGATCGATGGGTACGCCACGCCGGACGGGTGAACAAACGGGGGACGAACGGCGTAAGACGAAGAGGACCGATCCCGAGGAGGCTGGATTACGGTAATGGGTTGTCTGGCGTTGAACGCGTCGTTCGAGCCGCTCACGATGCTCCCGGTCCGCCGGGCGCTGCGGCTCGTGATCGATCGGAAAGCCGAGGTGCTCGAGGCCGACGAGACGCGCGTCTTCCGCTCGGAGTACGAGACGCTGCCAGCACCGCTCGTGATCCGGCTCGTCCGGTACGTGCACGTCCCCCGCAAGTTCCGCCGGCAGGTCACCAACACGTTCCTCTTCGCCCGCGACCGGTACACCTGCCAGTACTGCGGGCGGCACCAGTCCGAGCTGCGCGGGCGCGCCTTCCTGACCCGGGACCACGTGCTGCCGCTCTCCCGGGGCGGAAGCAACACGTGGGACAACGTGCTCACGGCCTGCTCGCCGTGCAACAACCGCAAGGGCAGCCACCTCCCGCACGAGGTGGGGATGCAGCCGCTCAGCACCCCGGGCGAGCCGAACTACGTCGAGCTAGTCTGGGCCGTGCGCAGGATCACCCCGGTCCAGGCGCGCTACATCCGGATGTTCTACGGCGAGGACGTGCTCCGCGCGATCTCCGGCGAGGCGTGACACGCGCCGTGCCGGGCCCGTCCCCGTGACGGCCTGGACACCTCAAGGGCCGCATGGGCCCGGCCGTTCTCCCCGTTCGACTCCCTTCACGTCCCCACGACCGAGGCCCCGATCGCGAGGATCGCGCCCAGGAACACGAGGAGTGCGCCGAGCGCGAAGACGATCGCGATCGGCGCGAGTACGGCGAACGCCGCGCGCCAGCCGTCGGTCCGGTGCGCCTCGCGGAGCCCGATGATCGCGGTCACGATCATCCAGACCGCGCCGACGAGCCGGCCGAAGACCGGGATGATGCCGAGCAGGGCGGGGCTGTACGCGTAGCAGAGGGTGCGGAAGGTCGTGCCGGCTCCTCGCCGGGCGCCGCCGCTGATCACGAGGCCGACATGGATGACGGGGAACGCGATCCCGATCCCGATCAGCAGCCCGAGGGGCGCGAAGAGGAACGAGAGCAGGGGCGAGGCGAAATCGAACCGCAGGTCGAGTTCGTGGAGGAGCGGGAACGCGCCGACGGCCGAGAGGCCGATGATCGTGAAGCCGAGCCGCCAGGCGAAGTCGATGGCCGCGACGATGATCCCGATCGCAAGGTAGTAGAGGAACGCGCCGCCGATCGGACCGGGGACGGGGAGCGACCGGAAGAAGGCCGTCGGCCGGAGCAGGCTCTCCGTCCAGGTCCGGATGAACGCGGCCGGGATGGACGCGTCTTCGGCCGGTGGCCAGGGGAAGGCGGCGTCGTCCTGCGTCATCCCGTCCGCAGGCGCGAGAATCGAGGAATCGGTCATGGGCTTCGTCGCTCCAGCCAGTCGTGTATCGTGCCGAGCAGCGCCCGGGTGCTGATCGGCTTCTGGACGACATCATCGGCGCCGGCCTCGAGCGCGAGCTCTCTCGCGCCCTCCATCGCCGTCACCGCGATGATCGGGGTCCGTCGCGTCGGCTCACTCCGGCGGAGTCGGCGAGTCGCCTCGAAACCGTCCAGCTCCGGCATCATGATATCCATCAGGATCAGGTCCGGCCGAACGAGTAACGCGAGATCGACGGCATCACGGCCGTCCGACGCCACGCTGACTTCGAACCCGACGGATTCCAGGAGGATCCGTAGCGCTTCGCGGCTGTCGCGGTGGTCCTCGGCGATGAGGATCCGCGCAGTACGCGGGGTATCTTCTTGAATGGACCAGTCGTGCATCATCGCTCCGGTCCCGACGGCGGTGTGGTTCCGCCTCCGAGGGGGCATGGTACGTAGCAAGGCCGGATCGTGCAAGGCCGGACCGCCTGCGCTACTCGAGCGGCGGTTCCTCAGGGTCCCAGGGCCTCGACCACTCCCGCTCGGCCTCGTCGAATCGGCGGATCGCTTCTTCGACGATCCGCATGTCGTCGGCCACGGTCGCGTCCTCCTCCTCCGGGCGTGGAAGGAGCCGACCCGTGACCCGGACCTCGTAGGCGAAGATCTTCGCCCGCAGGTCGCCGAGGACCTTGAGGAGCCGGGGCGTCGCGTCGAGGAGCCCGCCTTCCTCATCCAGCCGGGCGATCAGGTCCGCGAAGTGCCGGAGATCGGCGCGGAGCCCGTCGGGCGTGATATCGTCGTACAATCCCATGATCGACCCCCGCCGGCATCGAACCCGCAGCCCGCGGCCCGGCGCCGGCCGCCGCCTCACGCATCGGCCCACGCCGTCGCGATCGCGGGCGACGGGCAGGGCAGATACAGGATGAACGTGGACCGGACGCCGACCTCGCTGTCGAGCACCAGTTCGCCGCCGAGCAGCTTCGCCAGCTGACGGGAGATCGACAGGCCCAGGCCGGATCCCGCGCTCGCCTCGGACGTATGCTCGAGCTGGACGAATTCGTCGAAGACCCGGTCGCGTTCTTCGGCGGCGATCCCGGGTCCGGTGTCTTCGACCGTGAGCGCGACCCAGCCCGAGGCGCCCGGTGCGCAGCGCGGCGGTACGCGCAGGCCGTCCTCGCACCCGGCCGGGAGGTGGCGCGCCTCGAGCGTGATCCGGCCCGAGTGCGTGAACTTCACCGCGTTCGAGAGGAGGTTCAGCAGGATCTGTCGGATCCGTGCGCCGTCGCTCTCGATCACCGGGAGCGGGTCACCGAGTACGGTGCGCAGCTCTAGCCCCTTGGCCTCGGCATCGATGGCGACCGCGGCCGCCGAATCGGTGACGAGCGCCGCCAGTTCGACCGGCGCGGGCTCGATCTTCAGCCCCCTGGTCTCGAGCCGTGCGAGATCGAGCAGGTCGTTGACCAGGAAGAGGAGCTGCCGGGCGCTGGAGCCGATCTTCAGCGCCGCATCGCTCTGCCTGGCGTTCAGCCCGCCGAGGATGCCGCCGTGGAGCAGATCGCTGTAACCCACGATGGCGTTGATCGGCGTGCGCAGCTCGTGGCTCAGGAGCGCGAGGAAACGGTGGCGCATGGCGATCTTCCGTTCCAGCTCGCGGCTGTGGCGGACGAGCGCCCGCCGGACCCACTCGACCTCCTCGGCCCGGACCGCGAGACGCTCGGCCTCCTGACGCTGCCGCTCGGAACGCTGCTCGCGCGCGACCGCCTGCGCCGCCTGTCGGATCAGGTGACGGAGGAGCCGGCCGTCGCGCGCCGCGTCGAAGTGGAGCGGCTTCGTCGAGAAGAGCGCGAGCACGCTCCGCTCCTCGGCGTAGATCCCCGCGGTCACGGCAAGGGCGTGCGACCAGACGGTCCACGGCCGGCCGGAGCCGACGCCCTCGAGCGTCCGGCACGGCTCGCGAGGGTCGGTCAGCGTCGAACTCAGCTCGGACGCGAGCCGCAGCGCCTCGTCCGGGTCCAGGCCCAGCACGGTCAGGTGAGGCCGGTCGCCCGCGATGTAGAAGAGGCCCGCCTCCGCACGGTACTCCCGCGCGACTCGCCTCAGGAACCGGTCCGCCACGAGGTCCGGACCGCAACCCTTCAGCAGGACGCTCGCAATGCTCGCTAGAGCCTCGACGTCATCACGCTGGGGCATCATGGCAAACGGACTTCCTCGGCTGGGTGGCGGCGACTCGCCCGGCGGCGCCGTTCTCTCGGACAACCTCGGCGTCGCAAAACTCCGGCCAACAGGACCGCGCGACGAGGGCCGCGCCGACGGCGACCCCTGGACGGGCTCGATCGGGTCACCTACCTTCCAGACATGGACATCGCCTACCTGACCCGCAGCGTACGCTTCGCCGCCGCCCACAGATACCACTGCCCGGAGTGGAGCGACGAGGAGAACCGCCGCGTTTTCGGGGCTTGCAGCAACCCGCACGGCCACGGCCACAACTATGTCCTCGAAGCCACGGTCCGCGGTCGAATCGATCCGGTCACCGGCTTCTCCGTGGATCTTGCCGTGCTCGATCGAATCCTCGACGAGGTCGTCGTCCAACCCCTCGACCACCAGCACCTGAACCACGCCGTCGATGCGTTCGCACCCGGCCGGAAGATCCCGACGACCGAGAACCTCGCCGCGTACCTCTGGCCGCGGATCGAACGGGCCCTGCCGGACGGCGTGACGCTGCACCGGATCCGGATCTACGAGGACCCGACGCTCTTCGTCGACTACTACGGCGGGTCGCCCCGCCCCGCGCCATGAGCAGGCGCGAGCGCGCACGGGACGCGAAGCCCGTACCGGTCACCGAGGCCGTCCGGCACCTCATCCGGAGCACGACGGTCCCGGCGTCGGACGCGGCCCCGGAAAGGGCCGGCCATGGAGAGGAGGGGCAGCCGACGCCCAGCCGGATCCGGTCCTTCGCGGCCGACGGCGAGGACTGGATCGCACGCATCGCCGGAGAGTCCACCGCCGGGTCCGACTCCTTCGCCGCGCCCGCACTCGTCGCGATCCGTTTCGCCCGGGCACGCACGCCGGAGCACGACGAAAGGGAGATCCTGATCCCGCGCGGACGGTTCCAGTCGCTGCGCGACGAGGAGTTCGCCGACCTCCTCGAAAAAGCACGGCCGCTCCAGGACCCGGACGACCCACCACGCTCCAGACGCGGCGGCGCGAGGAGGCCCGGGCGCGATTAGGCTGCGCCCCGGAACGCCTCCGGCAACCGAGGCCCGATCAGGACCTGGTTGTCCTTGACCGCGATCGCACGGCGACGAAGCGCCGGCCCGCCCCGCGGACGCACCCGCTCACCCGTTCGCACGTCGAAGGCCCAGCCATCGTTCGGACACACCAGGGCATCGCCGTCGAGGCGGCCCTCACGGGCCAGATTCGTCCCATCGTTCGGGCACGCCGCCGACAGAGCATAGTACGTCTGGCCAATGTTGAGGAGCGCGAGCTTCTCGCCGTGCGCCTCGACCTCGCGCACCTCGCCAGGACCCAACTCGGCCGTCGGACAGACAGGCACGTACTCGGCCATCCCCCCTCCTCGCTCGGTCACCGCGTTCGCCGCGCAAGAGCCGTACCGAACCGCCTTAGGTTTCGGGTTCTGTTCGGGAACCGCCCCCGGGCGGAAGGGTAGCAGCATGCGCCCCAAGGTGTTGTCGTATCGATGGTTGCGTCGCGGTGAGGGCGTATGGCGAGAGACGGCTTCAATATGAAGGATTACGTGGATGTGGCCGAGCGGATCCGGGCGTTCTACGAGCGGTATCCGGAGGGCTCGATTCAGACGGAGATGGTCCGGCTGGAAGGCGATCTGGTCGTCTTCAAGGCCATGGTCTACCGGGACCGTGAGGACCGGATCCCGACGACGGGCTGGGCGTACGAGCGCGAGGGGGTCGGTTACGTCAACAAGACGAGCTTCATCGAGAACTGTGAGACCTCGGCGATCGGTCGAGCGCTCGCGAATCTGAACTTCCCGACCTCACGTTCGGTGCGGGACCGGGTCGCCGCGCGGGCCCCCGCGACGCCGGAGCAGTTGGAAGAGCTTCGGACGCTGGCCGCATCGGAGCGGGTGAGCGAGGACCTGCGCGAGCGGGTCCTGTCGCGTCTGGAGGATGGACTGACGTCGAAGCAGGCCGCGGACGCGATCGCGTATCTGAAGCGGGTGCACCGCCAGGCCGAGCGGGCAGCGTGAGCGGGGCGGTCGCCCATCGATCGGGGGCCCGGCACCCGGGTGCCGGGCCTTTCTCGTCGCTCACCGTGTCTGGTAGACCTCGGTCATGACCTTCAGCTGCTCGTCCATCAGCCATTTGGCCATCTCCTCCTCCTGCCCGAGGTTCTGCTCGAGGAGGCGCCTCACGTCATCGTTCCCCAGCGCGCGGGCCCGTGCACAGAGGATGCGATAGCTCGCGATCTGGTAGCCCTTGGCCCTGTGGACGGCGTCCAGGTTGTACATTTCGAGGGCGGACGGGGTCGGCTCCTCGGTGTCCTTGAAGTTGCGCCACTCCTCCCGGATCCCCCGGATCGCGGCGCACGAGACGAGGGGCGGCTCGCTGCCGAGGAGTTCGAAGCTGCGCTCGAGGTTGTGGATCCGCTGGCGCGTCTCCTCGCGGTGCCGACGGATCCGATCGCGGAGGCCGGGCCGCTCGGTCTCGGTTTCGATCTGATCCAGGATCAGCAGGAACTGTTGCTCGGCGTCGTAGACGTCGCCGAGCCCGTGCCGGAACACGTCACGGAGGTTGAGCGCGGGCATGGTCGCCTCCCGGGTTGAGGGGGGTGGGTCGGAGCGCGGGGATCCCAGCAACTTCCATTCCCCGGTCCGGCCGGGCCCGGATCACCGGAACGCGAGTTGCACGGTTGTGTTGCGCGACGGCGTGGCGACACGGCCGGACCCAGAGCCGGCAGAGGAGGTACAGTGGCGCAGCACCTGGTTTTCGTGGGTCTCGGATTCGGGGGGCTCTACACGCTGCGACAGCTCCTGGGCAGCCTGCCGGACGACTCCCACATCACGGCGATCGACGCGCGGGAACGGTTTGTTTTCACGCCGCTCCTCTACGAATACCTGGTCGGCGAGCTGGAGCCGGACGTGGTGGCGCCGCCGTTCGAGACTCTGCTCCCCGACGACCGGGTGGACCTCGTCCAGGCGGAGGTCGTCGACCTCGATGTACGGGCGCGCTGGGTCCAGCTCGACGACGGACGGGTCATCGACTTCGACACGCTGGTCGTCGCGCCGGGCTCGGTCGCGGCGTTCCACGGCGTGCCGGGCGTGCAGGAGCACGCGATCCCGTTCTACACGTTCGACGACGCCGAGCGGCTCCAGACCACGCTCCGTGTCAAGCGCTGGGCGGAGGGGGATCAGCCGGTCTGCGTCGTGGGCGGGGGCGTGGTCGGGATCGAGCTGGCGTTCGCGCTGGCCGAGTTCCTCGGCCGTCGCGAGGCCGGCGGCGCGCACCCCCGGATCGTCGTCCTCGAGGCGATGGGACAGATCCTGCGCGGCTTCTCGGAGAGCATGCGCCGGATGACCCGCCGCAAGCTGGACGAGCAGGGGATCGAGGTCCGGACTTCGATCCGCGTGCTGGAAGTCGACGGCGAGGGCGTCGTCTTCGAGAACGGGGGGCGCCAGCGATTCGACGTCGCGGCGGTGGCCTGGACCGCGGGGATCCAGCCGAACCCGCTCCTCTCCCGGTTCCCGGCGGAGCGTCACGGCCGCCACGGCATCCGGGTCGAGCGGACGCTGCAACTTCCCGGGTATCCGTATGTCTTCGTCCTCGGCGACGCGATCAGCTACCCCGGCCGCGCAGTCGGCGCGCCGCTGCCGGACACGGCGCAGGCCGCGTTCCAGCAGTCGGAAGTCGCCGCGAAGAACATCCTGACCTGGATCGAGAACGGCTTGCCTCGGGAAGCATACACCTACGGCCACCTCGGCGATTTCCTGAGGATCAGCCGCACCGAGGCCGTCGCCGACATCCGGAGCGTGGTCCTGGACGGCGCCGCCGCATCAATCGCGCGGCGGGCCGCCTACCTCTTCCGCCTCCCGGACTGGGCGATCCGGACCTCGGCGATCCGCCAGTGGCTGCGTTGACCCGCGGGGGGATGAATCGGTGAGCGACGGACGACGGCGCGTCCTGACCGGCGATCGGCCGACCGGGCGGATGCACCTCGGTCACTGGGTCGGCAGCCTCCGGAATCGGGTACGGCTGCAGCACACCCACGAGTGCTTCATCATCGTGGCCGACCTGCACACCCTGACGACGCGGCCCGAGAAGGCGGCGATCGCCGAGGTCCCGGAGAACATCCGCCAGATGGTCCTCGACTACCTGGCGGTCGGACTCGAGCCGGACCGGTGCACCATCTTCCTGCAATCGGCGATTCCGGAGATCCCGTACCTTCAGCTCCTCCTCTCGATGCTCATCTCGTTGCCGCGGCTGGAGAGGGTGCCCAGCATCAAGGAGATGGCCGAGGCGGCCGGGCTGGATGCCCTCCCCTTCGGACTCGTCGGGTACCCCGTCCTCCAGGCCGCGGACATCCTCCTCCCCCGTGCGGAGGTCGTGCCGGTCGGCCGGGACAACCTGCCCCACGTCGAGGTCACGCGCGAAGTCGCACGGCGCTTCAACCACCTCTACGGCGAAGTCTTCCCGGTGCCCGAGCCGCTCCTGAGCGAGGTGCCGGTGCTCCCCGGCATCTACGGGAAGCAGAAGATGTCCAAGTCGCTGGACAACGCGATCCTCCTCTCCGATCCGCCGGACGAGGTCGAGAGGCGCGTCATGCGGATGTACACGGATCCACGCCGCGTCCGCCCTGATATCCCGGGACGGGTCGAGGGCAACCCGGTCTTCATCTACCTCGACCTCTTCGACCCGGACCGGGACGAGGTCGACGACCTCAAGGCCCGCTACCGGAAGGGGCAGGTCGGCGACGTCGAGGTCAAGCGCACCCTCGCCCGGGCGCTGAACGCGTTCCTCGAGCCGATCCGCGAGCGGCGGGCCGAATACGAGGCCCGCGCCGGCCTCGTCGACGAGATCCTGGCCGACGGGAGTCGCCGTATGCGCGAGGTCGCCGTGGACACGATGGAGAGGGTGAAGGACGCGATGGGGCTGACCTACGGCCCCATGACTTGACAGCAGCCGGTGAGAAGGCGACAATACCGTCGTATTCCTGGCCAAAGTACGGACCCGGTGCATCACAGGCCGACGACGGCCGTCTAGCGAGTCGTGACGACTCGGTTCCCGTGTCATCCATCCGAGGCGCCATGCAGCGACGATCGTTCCCCGACAGGTACGACCGATCGCGCCCTGACCGGGGCCGCACGCCCCGGCCGACGAAGCGCCGGTCGGGATCGATGCCCACGCCGGGCGCGGGAGCCTGCGTAGCCGCCATCACGCTCCTGGTCCACCTCCTGGTGGTGGGCCTGGCGCCGTTCGCGGATACGATGATACAACCGGACCCGGCCGATCTCGTCGTCCACTTCGAGGGCGACGGCAGCGACGCTTGTGACCCCGTCCCTCACCACCTCGACTGTCAGCTCTGCCGGGTCCTGAGCCGGGACGCCGTCCCCGTCTCGCCGACCCCGGTGACGTTGACCGGAGGCGAGGAGCACTTGCTGGCCTCGCCTGCTCCGGTCACGATCGATAAACGGATCCTCCCGCCATCCGCGCTCCAGCCGAGAGCGCCCCCGATCGCCTGACCCGCCGAGCCGGTCCCTCGGGCCGACCGGCCGCGGCCCGGGAAGGGCACGCGGCCTTCGAAGCCCGAACCCAACGCATGCAGTGTATCCGGTGAGCCCGGCACGCGCCGTACCGTCCTCGACCCGCGCACCCGGGCCGTGGTCGCCGCATACGGGCGCACGGCGCTCGCCGGATCGGCCGGTCGATCGGGATACTTTCTACGAGGATTCGGAACGTTATCGGATCCCCAGGAGGAGAGACACATCCATGACCAGACACGTAGCGGGTCGTCCGCGTGGGACTGGTGCGGTCGCCTTGCTCTTGTCCGCAGCGGCGATCGCCGTCGCCTTGTCCTTGCCGGCGACCGCGGTCGCGCAGGACGCGCCGGCGCGGGATTCCTTGCGGCTCGAGGTCGAGCGTCTGCGCGCGGAGCTCGACAGCCTGCTCGCGGTCGTCCGCGGGTTGGAGCAGGGCCAGAAGGCGACGCCCGCCGATCCGGAGGCGGATGATCCCCTCGCCGCGCTCCGTGCCGCGGCCGCGGCCGCGGCGGGAGGCGGGAGCGGCGTCGACCCCGCGGACACGGCGTCCACACGAGAGGCCACGTCCTTCGTCGGCAGGGAGCGTTCGCTCCAGGCGCTGAACCCCGAGCTGACGGTGACGGGCGACTTCCTCGCCGCGGTCAACTTGGCGGAGCCGGGCCAGGACAACTTCATCCCCCGGGCGCTGGAGCTCTCGCTTCAGTCCGCCCTCGATCCGTACTCGCGTGCCAAGATCTTCCTCGGCCGGCATGCGCACGGCGCCGGGCTCGTGCCCTTCGAGGACGAGCACGATCACCACCACGAGGAAGGCGAGTTCGAGGTCGAGGAGGCGTACGTCGAGTGGGTGAACCTTCCGGGCGGCCTCGGAGTATCGCTCGGGAAGTTCCGGCAGCGATTCGGCCAGCTCAACCGCTGGCATGCGCACTCGCTCCCGGGCCAGCAGCTCCCGCTCCCGTACATGGCCTTCTTCGGCGAGGACGGGCTCGCGCAGACCGGCGTTTCGTTGCACTGGCTGACGCCTGTCCAGCTCTTCGGCGGTACCTACGAGGTCTGGACGCAGTTCGCGCGCAGCAGCAACGCGTCGGCCTTCGGCGAGGCGCGGGGCCTGAGTGCGCTCGCGCACTTCAACGCGTTCTACGACCTGAACCGCTCGACGTACCTCGAGCTGGGCTTCACCGGGCTGACCGGCCCGGCCGGTGTGGAGGGCGGCCGGTTCGGGACCCGGGTCGGCGGGTTCGACTTCGCGTTGAGCTGGAGGCCGCCGGAGCGTTCGCGTTACCGCGAGTTCACGCTTCGCGGCGGCGGCGTCTACGGCCGGCTCGCCGGCCACCCGGACGAGGTGCAACTGCTCGTCGAGGGGAGCGAGCCGGAGGAGAACGCGTTCGGCGGGTTCCTCATCGGGGAGTACCGGCTGAACGAGCGTTGGGTCGTCGGCGCGCGCTACGAGTACACCGAGAACCCGGCGCACCGGGAGGATGTGGCGTGGCTCGTCGCGCCGACGCTGACCTGGTGGCAGAGCGAGTACGTCCGGATCCGTGCCGAGTTCGATTTCCTGCGCCGGCCGGACGGGATCCTGCGCCAGCTCGTCCTGCAGACGACGGTATCCATGGGCCCGCACAAGCACGAGAACTACTGAGCCCATCGACCGATGGAGGAAAACAGATGAAGATCCGTGTTTCGCTCGTTCTGGCGCTGTTCGGGCTCGCGCTCGGCGCTCCTCGGGCCGAAGGGCATGGGCTGGACGGCGCGGCCGCCGCTCCGCGGGGGCGGGCGCCGGTCCGCGTCGTCGCGACGCTCCCGGTCTATGCCGAAATCGCGCGCGAGATCGGCGGCGCCGAGGTCGAGGTCATGTCCATCGCGGATCCGGCGGAGGACGCGCACTTCGTCCGGCCGAAGCCGAGCTTCGCGCTCCAGCTTCGCCGCGCCGACCTCTTCATCACGACGGGGCTCGACCTCGAGCTCTGGGTCCCGCCGCTCCTCGACCGTGCGGGCAACGCGCCGATCGCCGAGGGCGGCCCGGGCTACGTCACGGCGCACACCGGGATCAAGCTCCTGAACGTTCCGGCCTCGGCCGACCGATCCGCGGGCGACATCCATATCTACGGGAACCCGCACCTCTCCACGGACCCGCTGAACGCGATCCAGATCGCGCGCAACATCGCGACGGGTCTCAAGCGTGTCGCGCCCGAGCGGGCCGCGGTCTTCGACCAGGGGCTGGCCTCGTTCATGGACCGTATCCACCGCCGTCTCTTCGGCGACGCGCTCGTCGACATGCTGACCGGCGAGACGCTCGAACGCCTCGCGCGTGCGGGGACCCTGTTCGAATTCCTGGAGAACACGCCCTACGAGGGTGAGCCGCTCATCCGGCGGCTCGGCGGCTGGCTGGGGACCGCAGCCCCGTTCCGCGGGAAGGAGATGATCTGCTATCACCAGAACTGGGCGTACTTCGAGGACCGATTCCAGGTGAAGTGCGCGGAGTTCGTCGAGGCAAAGCCCGGGATCCCGCCGACGCCGGGGCACGTCGCGAGACTGATCGACATGATGCGGAACCAGGGGATCCGTGTGCTCTTCGCCGCGAACTACTTCGATCGCGCGAGGATCGAAGCGGTCGCGAACCGCGCCGGCGCCACCGCGGTCATCGTCCCGAAAGAGCCCGGCGGCGCGCGAGGCGTCGACACGTACTTCGATCTGGTGGACCACTGGGTGACGTCGCTCGCCCGGGCGTTCCAGCAGACTTCCTGACCCAGCTTCGACGGAGGATCGCGGACCATGCTCGACCTCATCCTTGCGCCGCTGGTGGGCGCGCTCGTGATCCAGGCGCTGAACGCGTACTTCGGGCTTCACGTCCTCCGCCGGGAGGTCATCTTCGTCGACCTGGCGTTCGCCCAGGTCGCGGCCCTCGGCGGGACCGTGGGCATCCTCTTCCACGTGGAGCCCGGCACGGGAACGGCGTTCCTCTTCACCTTCGGCGCGACGCTCATCGGCGCGCTGATCTTCAGCTTCACGCGCCTCGGTGAGTCGTCGCCCGTGCCGCAGGAGGCGCTGATCGGGACCACGTACGTCGTCGCCTCCGCGGCCGTGATCCTCCTGGCGAGCCTGACGGCGGAGGGCGCGGAGCACATCAGCGAGACGCTGACCGGCTCCCTGATCTGGGTGACGTGGCCGACCGTCGTGAAGATCGCGATCGTGTACGCGCTGATCGGCGTGTTCCACTACGTCTTCCGCAGGAAGATGCTGGACATCACGTTCCACCCCGAGCGCGTCTCGCGGCTTCGGCTCTGGGACTTCATCTTCTACCTGACCTTCGGGATCGCGATCGCGATGGTCGTCAACCTCGCCGGGGTCCTCTTCCTCTTCAGCACGCTGGTCATCCCCGCGGTCATCGCGCTCTTCTTCGCGCAGAGTTTCGGTGCGACGCTCCTGCTGGCGTGGCTCTCGGGCGCGGCCTCGATCCTGATCGGACTCATCGCGTCCTTCTACTGGGACATGGCGACGGGGCCCACGCTCGTCTGCGCGTTCGGCGTCGTCCTGATCGTGGCCGGCGTGATCCGGATGGTCGCGAACCTCGGGGGCCGGAAGTCGTCGGCCGCCTCGAGGGATCGTGCCCCGGACCCCTCGCCCTCGGTCCCGGCGGGTTCGTGAGGCGATCATGGCTGGAGCGGAGCGCGACGGGTCGGTCAGGACGGACCCGATGAGCACGCCCCAGGCGGGCCTCATCCTGGTCGCGATCATGGTCGGGGGCGCGGTCGCCGCGTTCCCCTTCCTCCCGGCGGAGATCCCGGTGCACGGGGATGCGGCGGGCGGGCCCGGCGACGGGCTGCCCCGCTGGCCCGGGGCCTTCATCCTCCCGGCCGTCGGTTTCGGGATCCGGGCGCTCTTCTCGATCCTCCCGAGGTTCGACCCGCGCAAGGACGAGTTCGCGCTCTTCTGGCGCACGTACTGGCTGATCTGCAACCTGATGCTCCTCTTCCTCGCGCTCACCGAGGCGTTCGTCTTCAGCCGGGCGCTCGGCGCGCCCGTCGAGGGCGGCCGCTTCGGCGCCCTGGCCATCGGGCTCCTCTTCCTCTCGTTCTCGCGCTACCTCCCTGGGGTACGCTCCAGGTGGTGGCTCGGGATCCGGACGCCGTGGACGTTGCAGAGCGAGGGTGTGTGGGCGGCGACCCACCGGCTCGCGGGCCGGACGTTCCTCCTCGGCGGGCTCGTGACGGTCGTCGCCGCGTTCGTCACGACCGAAATCAGACCCTGGCTCGCGACGGCCGGCGTCGTGATCGCCGGCTTCGTACCGGTCGTCTTCTCGTACCTCGCGCGGCGGAGCGAGAGGCGCGCGGCGTGAGCGCGTGCCGGCGGCGCGTCTCATCGCCCTGGAGCCCGGCGGCGCGGAGGAGCACGGGCGCCGCGGCGCCGCAAGACTCTGGCGGTCGGGCCGACGTCGCCTTATCTATCGTCTCGATCGCCGGCGGCGCCGTGAGTCCCCGGCGCCGGACACCCCGCTCGACACGGAGGTGAGATCATGACCAGGCTCCGGTCGCTCATCATCGTAGGATCTTCGTTCGCATTCGCAGCGTGCGGCGCGCAGTCGCAGGACGCTCTGCTGGAGCGCGACGGCGGGACGGATGCGGCGGAGATCGAGGCCGCGACGCCAGCCGACGTAGCGCTCGCCTGCTCGCCCAGGGGAGATGTGACCGGGCGCACCAGCCCGTACGACTCGGCCGTCGTCTCGCTCGCTACGGTCGAGGCCAAGGTCTGCTACAGCCGCCCCTCGATGCGAGGTCGCGTGATCTTCGGGCCCGAAGGATCGGCTCTCGTCCCGTACGGCCAGCTCTGGCGCACCGGCGCGAACGAGCCGACGACGCTCCACCTCAGCGGCGCCGCCGAGGTCGCGGGCGTGGCCGTGGAGGCGGGCTCCTACTCGATCTACACCGTCCCGGGCGAAGCCGAGTGGACGGTGATCGTGAACCGCTCGACGGAACAGTGGGGGATCGAGTCGCAGTACACGCCCGAGATCGAGGCGATGGAGGTCGGGCGCGCCGCGGTCCGGAGCGAGACGATGGCCGACGCGGTCGAGCTCTTCACGATCCGGTTCGAGCCGGCCGGGGCCGACGCGGCAGACCTCGTCCTGGAGTGGGAGCGGACGAGGGTCCGGGTCCCGGTCGCCGCACGGGCGGCGACGCCCGTCGGGCCGGCGACCTAATCGCCGGCCCGGCCGTGTCGTACGAGCCGTGATGCCACGGGCCGCAGTCTCGGCAGGCGCGCGCCTCGTCGTCCGTTCGCCGGCGACGGGCGAGGCGATCGGCGTCGTGCCGATCATGGGCGCCCCGGAGGTCCGGGCGCTGGTCGAACGTGCCCGGGCGGCCCAGCCCGCGTGGGCGGCGCTCGGGCCCGAGGCGAGGGCGCGCGCGCTCCTGAGGTTCCGGGATCGGCTGGCCGCCAGGGCCGAAGCGGTCGCCGAGCTGAGCAGCCGCGAGACGGGGAAGCTGGTCTTCGAGGCGCTCACGCTGGACGTGCTGGTCACGTGCGACCTCGCGCGCTGGTACGCACGCCGGGCGCCGCACGTGCTTCGCCGGCGCCGGGTCCCGTCGGGGTGGATCGCCACCAAACGGGCGTACGTGCTGCGGGAGCCGTACGGCGTGGTCGGCGTCATCGGGCCATGGAACCTGCCGGTCCTGAACACGATGCGCTCCGTCCTCGCCGCGCTCGCGGCCGGCAACGCCGTCGTGCTCAAGCCGTCGGAGGCTTCGCCGCTGAGCGCGCTCCTCATGGCCGAGCTGGCCCGGGAAGCCGGGATCCCGGAGGATGTGTTCCTCGTTGCGACCGGCGACGGCACGACGGGCGAAGCGCTCGTCCTCGCGGGCGTCGACAAGCTCTCGTTCACGGGGAGCATCGAGACCGGGCGGAAGGTGGTCCGCCTCGCCGCGGAGCGGCTCGTCCCGACCACGCTCGAGCTCGGCGGCAAGGATGCGATGATCGTCCTGGCCGGCGCGGACCTGGAGCGGGCGGCGCAGACCGCGGTCGCCGGCGCGTTCTGGAACGCGGGTCAGATCTGCGTCTCGGTCGAACGTGTCTTCGTCGAGGCAGCGGTCTACGACGCCTTCGTCCAGCGGGTCGTGGAGCTGGCCTCCACTCTCGAGATCGGCGCGTCGGCCGAGGCCGATGTCGGGGCGCTCACTCTCGCGTCGCAGATCCCGCACCTCGAACGGCAGATCCGGGACGCGCTCGACCGGGGCGCGCGGCTCCTCCTCGGCGGCCGCCGGCTCCCGGGCCCCGGCCGGTTCTTTCCACCTACGATCCTCGTCGATGTGGACCCCTCGATGGAGATCATGCGCGAGGAGTCGTTCGGACCCGTGCTCCCGATCATGAAGGTCGCCGACGCCGAGGAAGCGATCCGGCTCGCCAACGACACCCGGTTCGGACTGGGCTCGAGCATTTGGGGTGAGCGGAGCAGGGTCGAGGCGCTGGTCCCGCGGATCCGGGCAGGGATGACGTGCGTGAACGACGCCCTCGCCAACGGGATGGTCGCTGCGCTCCCGTTCGGCGGCATCGGCGAGAGCGGGTACGGCACGACCTACGGCGACGACGGCCTGCGGGAGATGAGCCGTGTCCGCTCCGTCCTGGTCGACCGGGCCGGCGTGCGGCACGAGATCCTCTACTACCCGCTGCGCAGATTCGGCCGCGATCGGGTGCTTGCCCTGGTCCGGCTCCTCCACGGCCCGGGGCTCCGGGCGAGGATCGGCGCGTTGCGCCGCCTCCTCGCCCGGCGCCTATGACCGCACCCGTGCCCATGCGCGGCGGCGGTCGGCCGCGCTGGAGAGGATCGAGCCGAGCGCTTCGAAATCGCCCTTGGCCAGACGGTCCCGGAGTTCGGCCAGGATGCGGCCCGCGCCGTCGACCGCGCGGAGCACGTCCTCCCGGTTGGTCCGGAGGATGTCGAGGCACATCCGTACATCGCTCGCGGCGAGCCGGCTCGTGTCCCGGAAGCCGGAGGCCGCGAGGCGAGCGGCGGGCCCGTCCTCGTCGTCGAGCGCGGTCAGGACGAGAGTGACCGCCAGGAGGTGAGGGAGGTGGCTGACCGCTGCGACCGCCCGATCGTGCGCCTCGGGGGAGATCCAGAGCGGCCGGGCGCCGATCGCGGTGACGATTCGTTCCGCCCGTTCCCGCGCGGTCTCATCGGTCCGGTCCGTCTCGCAGAGCGCGAAGACCGCGCCCCGGAAGAGTGTCGCCTCGGCGTGCTCGATCCCGGAGACCTCCTTACCGCACATGGGGTGGCCCGCCACGGCGAGGACGCCGGCGGGCAGCCGGTCCATCCGTTCCGCGACCCGTCGTTTCGTGCTCCCCACGTCCAGGACCAGCGTTCCGGGTCGGAGCACCGGCTCGATCTCGTCCAGCATGACCAGGATCGAATCGACCGGGGCCGCCAGCACGACGGTCTCCGCCGCGGCCGCGGCGGACCGGGGATCGGGGGCGACCCTGTCGATGACGCCGTTCTCGAGCGCGAGAGCGGCGTGGCCCGGGTTCGCGTCGTAGCCGATGAACGGGCCCGGCCAGCCGCTGGTCCGGAGCGCCTGGACGAGGGAGCCGCCGATCAGCCCGAGGCCGATCACGGCGATGGGACCGGGGACGGGGGGGGCCGGAGCCGTCGGCCCCTCATCCTCGCCGGCGCGCGCGAGGTCCGGACGCAGGCGTCGGGCGCCGCGGAGATAGAGGTGGCGGATCTCGGAGGGGCGCCGGTCGGTGTTCCAATGGACGAGCACCCGGATGCAGCGTTCGAGTGCGCCGGGCACGCGCATCTCGTGCGTGCAGAGGAGCGGCACGTCGAGCCAGCCGAGCTCCCTCGCGGCCTTGGCGGGGAACTCGGCGTCCAGGTCGGGAGTCGTACTGAAGATGATGCTGGCGATGTCGTCGATCTCGATCGCGTTCTCGGAGACCAGCTGCTCGAGGAGCTCGCGCGTCGCTCCCAGGATCGCGTGCGCATCGTTCGTCGCCACCGTCGTCGCGCCGCGGACTCCGCGACAGAATCGCTGGGCCATCCTCGTCCCCCGGTAGATGAAAAAGGGCCGGCGCGTGAGTCGCCGCTCACGTGCCGGCCGGGTCCCGTTCGCTGATCCGGATCAGACGCTGGACCGGTACGGCGCGCGGCGGCGCACGACCGGGAACGGATACGTCCGGTCGGATCGCCGCGCTCGCCTCGCGGCCGCACAGGCTGAAAGCTGCCAAGTCCCGGTGACCATACGGGATAGGCTAACCTTGCGGCCGGAGGCTGTCAACGCGTCGCGTCGCGCCGGGATCGGGGGAGAGCGCCGCCGGACCGGCGAAGGGCGCGGGTCTCCGGAGCGACACCGGCCGCTCCTGGGAGCCGATTGCGTGGGCCCCTGGATCGATTCACATTTCGGGGAGCAGGCGTTCGGCCCTGCCCGCACGGCCTGTGCGCGCCGGGAGCGTGGCGCAGTGCGCTGGCCCCGCCTCGGCGAACGGCCGTTCCATTCGCGCCCCGGGTCGATCGTGCGATCTGTCATAATCGTCGCGGACTGCGCGTTTCCATGAAGAGCAGAGCTACCCGCCGGGGAGCCGTGGATTTCGAGAGCCTTTACGAACGACTCTATCCGTCGCTTTTCCGGTACCTTTACCGTCTGACGGGCGATGGGGACGTGGCGGACGACATCGCACAGGAGTCGTTCACGCGTCTCCTCCGCCAGACGTTGACGGAGCCGGAAGTCCGGCCGTGGCTCTTCACCGTCGCCACGAACCTCGTGAGGGATGGGGCGAGGAAGACGGTCCGGCGGGAGCGGATCCTGGCATCGATCCGGATCGAGCCCATGGGTCCACCGGCCCCGGACGTCGTCGCGGAACGGAACGAGACGATCGCCCAGGTGCGAGCGGCGCTCGCGCGTCTCTCGGATCGGGACCGCCGGCTCCTGCTCATGAGGGGCGAAGGGTTCAGCTACAAGGAGATGGCGGAGGCGGTCGGCGTCGCGCCCGCTTCGATCGGGACGCTCCTGGCAAGGGCGCTCAGAAGATTCGCATCGGTGTACCGGCAGCAGGGGGTCGCGAATGAGTCACGTAGATGAAGGGCTGCTACAGGCTTTCCGGGATGGAGAGCTCGAGCCCACGGCTCGGGCCGCGGTCGCGGCGCACCTGGCCGACTGCCCTGACTGCGCCGATCAACTGCGTGAACTGCACGACCTGGACGCGTTTGTCTCCGGCGCGCTCGCGCTCCTCGACCCGCCTGCCCCCGTCGTTGCCGTGGCCGGACGGAGGGCGGGGCCGGCCGCCCGCGTCACGGCCGGGACGGACTCCATCGGGATCGGCACGGCCTTGGGGCGCGACCGTTCCATGGCTGCCGGTGCGGCCACGCGCGGCATCCCGGTCTGGCGTGGGCGCGAGGTACGCCGAACCCTGCTCAAGGCGGCCGTCCTCGTCGTCGGCATCGCGGCGATCGGCTCCGCCGCGGTCCCGGGCTCGCCGGTCCGGTCCTGGACGGCCGCGGCGTGGCAGAAGAGCGCCGGCGTCATGCGCCCAGCGGCACAGCGTGAGCCCGAGCCGGCCGCGTCGCCGACCTCCAGCCCGCTCCAGGCCGGGATCGCGATCCTCCCGGACGCGGGGCGCGTCCACGTCAGCGTCCGGGAACCGCAGGCCGGCGTCCAGCTCCGGATCCGGATGGCCGACGGCGCACGCGTCCGGGTCACGGCCGTCAGCGGTCCGGGCGCTCCCCGGTTCCGGTCCGGTCCGGGCCACCTGGAGATCGTCGGGCCCGGGGCCGGGGATCTCGTGATCGACCTGCCGCGCACGCTTCAGAACGCCGCCGTCGAGGTCGATGGCCGGACCGTTGCCCGCCTCGAGAGCGGACGCATCGTCTCGCCGGACCGGCCCGACGGAGTGGATGAACTCACGCTGCCGCTCGACGGTACAGACTTCTGACTCTGAACCGACCCGGGACCGATCATGCTCGCTTCCATCGCCGCAGCGGCGTTCCTCCTCATCGCGCCGGTCCAGGACCCGGAGCCGGGTCAGGTCCTCGGCTCGATCTCGACGGAAGGGACCGGCGAACGCCTCGCGTACGCCGTCGTCGAAGTCGTGGGGCTTCGACACCCGCTCCGCGCCGTTACGGACAGCTCGGGCACCTTCGTGTTGCGGGGCATCCCTCCCGGTCGACGGCTCCTCCGGGCCAGCCGTTTCGATCACTCGCCCACCGAGGTCGAGGTCATCGTCCCGGTCGGCGGCGTCGTCAGTCTGGATCTCTTCCTGGTCCAGCGTCCGGTCGACCTTCCCGCGCTCACGGCGGTCGGCAAGGCGGAGTCCGCGCTCGCGGACACCGTCAGCGCGCCGGTCGCCGAACTCGGACGCATGGTCGGCAAGGCCCTCGAGTCGACGCCCGGCCTCGCCGAACTGATCGGCGGCGGGCCGATCGGCGGGCCGCCGGGGCAGGAGCCGGTCGACCCGACGGACGCGCTCTTCGTCCGCGGCTCGCCCGCCGACCTGAAGCTCGTACTCCTCGACGGCGCGCCGGTCTACACACCCTTCCACACCGCGGGGCTGATCCCGTCCTTCGAGCCCGACCTGCTCCGCTCGGCCGACCTCTACCTCGGGGGCGCGCCGCCGAAGTACGACGGCGGGCTCTCCTACGTCCTCGGCCTCGAGACGAGGGCCGGCCGACGGTCGGGGATCAACGCCTCCGGCTCGTTCGACTGGCTCTCGAGCCGGACGACCATCGAGGGGCCGGTCGCGGGGCCGCTCTCCTTCCTGGCGAGCGGGCGGGCGGTCCACGTCGGGGCCACGGAGTGGCTCACAGGCCTCTCGTTCCCGTACGGGTACGCAGACGCCCTCGGGCGCCTCGACCTCGACCTCGACGGACGAGGCCGCCTCGCGCTGACCACCTTCTGGAACCACGAGGCCGTCCGGCTCGATGGGATGCAGACCGGAGACCGCGACGCGGAGTGGGGGAACAACGCGGTCTCCCTCCGCTACACGAGCTCCGCCTCGGGCGAGCGGATCGATCTCACCGCCGCGCTCAGCAGCTACCGGTCGATCCTGCCCCTCACCGGGCCGCAAGCCCTCTTCGCCGAGGGTGGGATCCGGCAGCTCCGGCTCGCCGCCGACATGGCGCACATCACGGCCGGACTCCGGGTCCACTACGGCATCTCCCACGAGCAGATCCACGTCGATTACCATGCCCGGCCCGACGGCGAGCACCGCGGGGGGAGCGCGGTCCTCTTCGAGGGCAGGGCCGCGGGCCAGGTCACGGGTGGATACGTCGACGCGGATTGGAAACCGGCCCGGACCCTCAGGATCCGGGGCGGCGTCCGCGCGGACGCCTTCTCCACCGACGGCGTGCTGCGCTTCGCGCCGCGCGCCTCGGCTACCTGGCTCCTCAGCGAGCGAGCCGCGTTGACCCTCGCCGCCGGGCGGTACAGGCAATTCATCCGGTCGATCGATCCGCCCGTCGCGGCGGCCGACCCGGCCGGGGCGACGTACGTGCACACCTCACCCCTCTCCCTCGCGGGCGCCTCTCACCTCGTGCTCGCTCTGGACCAGGATCTGGGCGAGGGGATACGGCTGGGGATCGAGGGCTTCTACAAGGCCTTCGACGGCGTGCCGGCCGCCCAGCCATACGGCGGTGGGGAGAGCCTCGGCGGGGCGACAGGGCTGGACGCGATGCGGGGGGGCGACGACGTGGAGGCGCGCGCATCCGGCGTGGACCTCTGGCTGCACCGGAGCGCGGGCACCGTCACCGGCTGGCTCGGATACTCGCTCGCCTGGATCTGGACGGTCGATCAGGGGACCACGGCAGGAGCAGGCAACTTCGCCGGACGCCAGCTCCTGACCGCCGGCGTTTCCGGGCCGCTCGACCGTTACGCGGCGTTCGATCTGCGAGTGGCGTACGGCGCAGGGCTCCCCTACGCCGCGCTGCCCAGCACGGCGCCCGACCTGCGGTGGGAACGGATCGCGTACAGCGCCGACGCCCAGCCGGCGCTCCTGAGCGGCGTCACGAGCGAGACGATGAACGTGCCCGTCCTCGCGCGGACGCCGGACGATCCGTACATCCGGCTGGACCTGGAGATCTCGAGCGAATGGAAAGGGCGTCTCCGTGGCCGGGAGGTCAGGCTCTTCCCCTACTTCCGAGTCCTGAACGCCCTGAACCGACGCGACGCTCTCTTCTATGAGCTGGAGCGGCGGGACACGGGCGAGTTGCGCCCGCTCGCCGCTCTCCCGCTCCTCCCCGTCCTGGGCTTCCGCTGGGAGTTCTGACGGCGCCGGGAAGACGCCCGGAAGGAGGCTGGGAGGGCACGCGCCTCAACGGACCGGCGCGATCGGCGATTCGGCCCCCCGGCCGCACGCGATGCAGAGACGGGTCCACGGCAGGAGTTCGAGCCGGGCCGGCTCGATCGCGCCGCCGCACGCCTCGCACGTCCCGTACTCGTCCGGCGACGTTCGCAGCAGTTCGAGGGCACGATCGATCCGTCGGAGCAGGCTGTCCTGCTGGCCGGCGATGAGGTGCTCGGCCTCCCGCGTGGCCGCCGTCGGATCCATGTCCGCCAGGTGCAGCGGGAACCGCGATTCCATCCCGGGATCGTCGTCCGGGACCTGCCGGAGACGGTCGATAGCCGCGAGAGCCCGTGCACGTTCCTCGAGGAGTCGCCGTTCCAGGAACTCCAGGTCCTTTTCGGTCAAGTTCATGTCAGCGCAAACGGGGCGGGTCCGGGGGTCAGCGACCGTAAACCGTCGCGCCCCAGACCCGTTCGGGTCGGAAACAGAGGGCGCGGCCCCACTCATCTTCGAACCAGAGCAGGCTGCCCTGACGGAGCCGGAAGAGGATGGACCGATGCAGCTCGAGCGGCGAGCGCTTCCAACGGGCCCGGAAGACGACGGGGCCGTCGTCGGTCGCCAGGTGGACCTGCACGGTCGGGATCAGCCGTCGAAGCGGTACGCGAGCGTAGCAGACCATACCAGTAAGTTAGGGCAGGGAGGCGATTTCGGCAAAGGCGCAGCCAGTCCCGCGCGCGGCGATCGGCCCACGGCGGGTCGCGTCCCGATCAGATCCCTTTTTCACGCCAGAGCCGATCGAGACGCTCGTAGCGCGGCGCGATCCGCTCGCGCCACTCCGGGAGCGCGTAGATCCCCGTGACCGGCGTGGCCGGCCGGTGCGACGGCGGCGTGCGGCCGAGGACCTCCCGTGCGGCGCGCCGCAGCGCGTCCCTCGCCTCGACCATCCGTCCATGGAAGGCCGTCTCGACCCGCGCGAAGGGCGACATGTTCTGAGCCGACGGGTGCGTCAACCAGAGGATGTGAGGGAGCGGCGCGTCGCCCCAGGCCCTGCGCCAGTCGTCGAGGAAGGCTTCGTCGGCCGCGACGTGCTCCGGCCACGCCGTCGCCCGACCGCGCTCGATCCCGGCCTTCTGCAACCGGGCGAGCGTCGGGAGCGTGACGCGCGCCTCGCCTCCTCGGGCCGGCCGAGGCGCCTCGAGGCCCGCCGCGGCGATCGTCGCGCGGACCGCGACGCCGCCGAGCGCGACGACCAGCCGTGCCCCGACCGCGACGATCGTATCCCGGAGGAGGTGCAGGCTCGACGCACAGGACCCGACCGGCGCGGCGAGTTCGCCGACGGTCGGCTCGCCGCCGCCGCGCGCGGGGAGCTGGTTCAGGGCCGCGACGATGAACGTCTCGTTCCGTGTGAGACCGATGCTGCCGAAGAGCGCCTCGAGGTTCGCGCCCGAGATGTCGCCGCCGAAGGGGATGCGCGTGCCGTGCGCGCCGAGCTCGCCGGCGCCGCGCTCGCCGGCGTTCCCCGGCGCAGCACCGACCCAGAGGATCTCGGAGCGCCGCCAGGGCCCGTTCCTCCGCGACCAGACGATCGGCCGTGGAGCCGGCGAGCCGTCCTCGAGCGCGCACGGTTCCATCAGCCACTCGTCGGCCAGGCACCGGGGATGGGCCGCGTGCGCGCGCCGGAAGATCGTTCGGAACCGGTCCACCTCGCCCGGCAGGGCGGGTCGGTCGATCGACGAGTCTGACACGTTCAACCTTTTCTCCCGCAGTCGTCCGCGAAGGTGATCCAGCGCTGGTACCACGCTCGCCGACGGAAGGTCCCACGTGTTGCACCGAGCCGGCGGATCAACGATCTTGCTCCCACGCCGCACCATTCTACCATGGGGGATACGATGGGGAAGCCGAAATCACCGCTCGAGGAGCTTGGACGGAAGCTGCACCCGGAATCGCTCATGATGAGCTACGGGTACGATCCGCAGCTTTCCGAAGGCGCGCTCAAGTGCCCGATCTTCCAGACCTCGACCTTCGTCTTCAAGAGCGCGGAGGATGGGAAGGCCTTCTTCGAGCTGGCGTACGGGCTGCGCGAACGCGAGCCCTCCGAGGTGCCCGGGCTGATCTACTCGAGGATCAACAATCCCGATCTCGAGATCCTCGAGGACCGGCTCGCTCTCTGGGAGGACGCCGAGTCGGCGCTCGTCTTCTCGAGCGGGATGGCCGCGATCGCGACGACGCTCCTCACCTTCCTGCGTCCGGGCGACGTGATCGTGCACAGCGAGCCGATCTACGGCGGCACCGACTTCCTTGTGCGCAGGATCCTGCCGCAGTTCGGGATCCGGTACATCGGGTTCCCCGCAGGCGACGCAGGCGCGCTCGAAGATTCGGTCGAGACGGCCCGGGCCGAAGGGCGCGTCGGCATCCTCTACGTCGAGACGCCTGCGAACCCGACCAACGCGCTGGTGGACCTGGACCACGCCGCGCGACTCGCGCGCTCGCTGGAGAAGGACGGGCACAGGCCGCTCCTCGCCGTGGACAACACCTTCCTCGGCCCCCTCTGGCAACGCCCACTCGAACACGGCGCCGACCTCGTGCTCTACTCGCTGACCAAGTACGTCGGCGGGCACAGCGACCTCATCGCCGGCGCGTGTCTCGGCCCGGAACGGCACGTCGCGTCGGTGAGGGGGATGCGCACCATCCTCGGGACGATGGCGGACCCCTGGACGGGGTGGCTGCTCATGCGCTCGCTGGAAACGCTCAAGCTCCGCATGACCGCCCAGATGAAGAACGCCGGGTTCGTCGCCCGGTTCCTCGCCGAGCACCCCAAAGTCCGCGCCGTCCAGTACCTCGACTTCCTCGAGCCCTCCGACCCGCAGCACGAGATCTATCGCCGGCAGTGCCGCGCGGCCGGTTCGACCTTCTCGTTCGAACTCCACGGCGGCGAGGCCGAGGCGTTCCGGTTCCTCAATGCGCTGAAGCTCGTGAGCCTCGCGGTCAGTCTGGGCGGAACGGAGTCGCTCGCCGAGCACCCGGCGACGATGACGCACTCCGACATCCCGCCCGACGCGCAGCGACGGATGGGGATCACGCCGGCGATGGTCCGGATCTCCGTCGGGGTCGAGCACCCGGACGACATCATCGCGGATCTGGAACAGGCGCTGGAGGCGGTCTAGGCCGACGGCGAAGGGGCGGGAGCTCCCGGCGCCCGCCGGCGCCGGGGAGCGTGGAGCGCGTAGGCAGCGCACGAAGAGCGCGCAGGGTGTGCGCCTCGCACGAGGAGCGCACACTCCGCCCGCTCCTCAGATGCTCCTCAGCAGATCGTCGATCGCCTTGGCGACCGCATCCTTGGCGCGACCGGCCAGGAGGTTCTGCAACATCTCCCGGGCGTCGCCGGCCGCATCGTCGGGGTGGTTCCGATCGCGTGCGCTCCGGACCACGTTGCCGATCGGGAGGAGCGCGAACCGGGAGTCCGGACCGTCGAACTCCTCCTCGGAGTCCGGCTCGACCTCGAAGGGCGGCGGCGGGACGCTCGCCTTCCAGGGCTCGTCTTCTTCGGCTTCGCTCTCGTAGTGGGCGCCTACCGCACCGTCGACGGGGAGGACGACGCAGACCCGGCCGTCGATGTTGCCGTGGTCGTCCACCGTCGCCGCGAGCGCGACGGAGACCGGGCGGCTCAGGATCGAATGGATCGCCTCCATCGACTCCGGCGCGACGACGCTCCTGGCGACGAGCGAACCGTGGAAATAATAACCGACGCCGATCCCTCCCTCGGGCACGGCCTCATGGTCGATCTGCCTGGCCTCGAGGGGGATCGGCTCCGGGTGCGTGACGATGATCAGGGGCTCCATTGCCTTCGCCTGCTGGAGTTCTCTACCATCTAGCCCGCCGCCCGTCAAAGTGTTCCCCCTGGGCGTTAGACGCAAGACCCGCCCTCGCCGCCTCCGGCCCGCCGGGCATTGCAGGGATCAGGACGGTTCAGGGGTGGCGTCGATGGCTGGAGCCGAGCGAGAGGAGCATGATCCCCACGAGGATGATGATCCCGACGATGATCCAGGGCTGGGGCACGCCGAGCAGGGTCGCGGCCATGGCGAGGCCGGCGATCAGGACGATGAATCCGAGGATATAGAGGAGTGTCGACGACACGGCGGTCTCCCGGGTCAGGCACCGTTGGGCGGGCGCCCGTGAGGCGCCCAACCCGGGAAACGCAACTGCCGTACCGTGCTCTACGGCTGGATCAACGGGCTCCGCGCGCCGAACGTGAGCGAGGCTTCGCCGGTGCGGGCGCGCCGGTCAGCGCGTCCTGCACGACCTTCGCCTGGTTCGCGTCGTGCCGGATCTGGTAGCCCTCGGCCGGGCTCGCGCGCTCGGGGCGCCCGACGTAGTCGACGGAGACCCCTTCCGGAGCGAGTTGGCGCAGGTGAGGCGCGACGAAGCGCCACGCGCCCATGTTCTCCGGCTCTTCCTGCACCCACGTGAGCTCACGGACCGACGGGTACCGGCCCAGGACCTCGGCCAGCTCCTCCGTCGGGAACGGGTAGAGCTGCTCGACCCGCACGATCGCCACGTTGGCGGCCTCGGTCTTCAGGTCGCTCGTCAGCAGATCGTAGTAGATCTTGCCGGTGCAGAGCACGACGCGCGTGACCTTGTCCCGCCTCGCCTCGGCCTCGACGTCGTCGAGGACCGGGTGGAACGAGCCCTCGGCCAGCTCCTCGAGTGTCGACGTCGCACGCGGGTGCCGGAGCAGGCTCTTCGGCGTGAAGATCACGAGAGGCCGGCGGTCCGGGTTGAGCCCGTGCGAACGCAGGAGGTGGAAGTACTGCGCGGGCGTCGTGCAGTTCGCGATGTGCATCTCGCCCTCGCCCGCGAGCTGGAGGAACCGCTCGACCCGGGCGCTGGAGTGCTCCGGCCCCTGTCCCTCGTACCCGTGCGGCAGGAGGAGGACGAGCCCGCTGATCTGCCCCCACTTCGCGTGGCCCGCCGCGACGAACTGGTCGACGATGACCTGTGCGCCGTTCACGAAGTCGCCGAACTGCGCCTCCCACAGGACGAGCGATTCCGGCGCGGCGAGGGAGTAGCCGTACTCGTAGCCCAGCGTGGCCAGCTCGGAGAGCGGGCTGTTGTAGACCTCGAAGAGCGCCTTCGACTCCGGCAGGTTCGCGAGCGGCGAGTAGGTCTCCCCGGTCTCGACGTCGTGGAGCACGAGGTGGCGCTGGCTGAAGGTCCCGCGTTGCGCGTCCTGCCCGGTCAACCGGACCGGGATGCCGTCGGCGAGGAGCGTCGCGAACGCGAGCGACTCGGCGTGCGCCCAGTCGACCGATCCGGTCTCCGCGAGCGCCCTGCTCCGACGCTCGAGCTGGCGGACCAGCTTCGGGTTGACCTTGAAGCCCTCGGGCCAGCTGTGGAGGCCGCGGTCGAGGGCCAGGAGCCGTTCGGCCGGGACCGAGGTGTCGATGGTCCGCACAGGCGGGAGCCCCGCCGGCGCCGGCGGCGAATCCGCCGTTCCGTTCGCCGAGAGCCGCGCCCTGACCTCCTCCTGCGATTCGACCAGACGCTGATACGCCTGCTTGTAGATCGCCTGCGCCTCCGCCTCGGTGATGATCCCTTCGGCCACGAGGCGAGAGGCCCAGAGCTCGCGGACCCGCGGGTGCGACGCGATCCGGTCGTAGAGCAGCGGCTGCGTGTACGTCGGCTCGTCGCCCTCGTTGTGCCCGTAACGGCGGTAGCCGACCAGGTCGATGAGGACGTCGCTCCCGAAGCGGGCGCGGTAGTCCAGCGCGATTCGGATCACGGCGAGGCACGCCTCCGGATCATCCGCGTTCACGTGGAAGATCGGGATGTTGAAGCCTCGCGCGATGTCGCTCGCGTAGCGCGTCGAGCGCGACTCCCTGGGCAGCGTCGTGAAACCGATCTGGTTGTTGGCGATCAGGTGCACCGTGCCGCCCGTGCGGTAGCCGAGGAGATCGGCCAGGTTCAGCGTCTCCGGGACCACGCCCTGCCCGATGAACGCTGCATCGCCGTGGATCAGGATCGGGAGGACCGACTCCGGCTTGCGATGGGGGACGCGGTTCTTCCGGTCCGTCTGCCGCGCGCGCGCGTTCCCGAGGACGACCGGGCTGATGAACTCGAGGTGGCTCGGGTTCGGCAGCAGCGTGACGTTGAGCGGCTGGCCGGACGGCGTCGCGAAGGTGCCCTCGGCGCCGAGGTGGTACTTCACATCGCCCGTCGTTCCGAAGCCGGCGTGCGCGCCTTCGAACTCGGCGATGATCGCCGCGTACGGGCGGCCGACCACGTGCGTCAGCACGTTCAGCCGACCGCGGTGCGCCATCCCGATGATGACTTCGTGCGCACCGACCACCGCGGCCTGCTCGATGGCGAGGTCGAGCATCGGGACCATCATGTCGTTCCCCTCGATGGAGAAGCGCTTCTGGCCCAGGTAGGCACGGTGCAGGAACTGCTCGAGCGCCTCGACCTCGCTCAGGCGCCGGAGGATCCGGAGCCGTTCCTCCGCGCTCAGCGGTTGGGTGTAGGCGCCGGACTCGATCGCCTCACGCAGCCATTCCCTCCGCTCCGGGTCCTCGAGGTGCTCGTACTCGTAGCCGATCGGGCCGGTGTAGATCGCCTTGAGCCAGGCGAACGCATCGGCCATGGTATCGGCTGCGAAAGGGAGCGGCAGGATCGAGCCGGGGAGCGAGGCCAGGTCCTCCAGCGTGATGCCATGGTATTCGGGCGCCAGGAGCGGGTGCCCGGGCGGTTCGTGCCCCAGGGGGTCCACCCGCGCGGCGGTATGGCCGTGCAGGCGGTAGGCCTCCACCAGCTCGCCCGCGGCCACGGCGACGCGCAGCATCTCGAGCGAGGGCGCCGCAGCGCCGGCGGCCTCGACCGGGATCAGGCCGGCCTCGGCCAGCCCGCCCGCGGCGAAGATGCGGCGCCAGGTCTCATCAACGGAAGCCGGGTTGCGCAGGTACTCCTCGTACAGGGACTGCGCGTACCCGGCGTTGTAGCTGTCGAAAAGCTTCGCCCGTTTCACGATTCTCTTCCGGTTGAACGCCGCGCCTTCACGGCCCCAGGCTACTACCCCGCATCTCCTGGAAAAGCTCCGGGGTCCGCGGTCCCCGCCCGTGCGAGCGCGGCCGTCTCAACGGGCGGGTCGCAGGATAATTAGCGACTTTGGCAGGTAAAGTCCAGAAGCCCCGTTCCGCGGCGTCGCCCGGAGCGGTCACCGCCGTCGGAGGAACGAGTACGTGATCATGAGCGTCACCCGTGTCAGCCGTGCCGAGCTCGGCTCATCGAAGGTCTGACCCGTCGCGGTCGTGAACGATTCCTCGCCGTCGAACGGATTGCCGATCCCGAACGTCGCGACCTCGAAACGGGCGGCGATCTCGGGGGTCACGCTGTAATGGAAGCCGATCCCGCCGACGCCGCCGAGACGAAAGCGAGTATCGTCGCCGTTCGATTCGATCTCGCCGGCGGCCCCCTCATCGCCCAGCGACCACCATGCGCCCGAGACGCCGGCCAGCGCGTACGGCGAGAAGCGCCGCCGGGAATCGAGCAGGAACCGCAGCACATCCACGTTCAACACGTGGACGTTCAGGTCGGCCAGACCATCCCGGTCGAGGCGTTCGCTCCCGGTCCCGCTGTCGTCCCTGTACTCGAGGTCCGTCGGCGAAAAGGTATAGCCGAGCCGCAGCCCGGTCCGATCCCACGGGTACCATTCCACCGTCGCCCCGAGGGCGACGGCGTTCCGTGCCGTGAGTTCACGCTCGCCCAGCAACCCGTCCGCCTCGGCGTCCTGCTCGAGGAAGCGGCCGTAGTTGGCAAACCCGATGAAGGCGCCGACCGTGACGGACGTTCGCTGGGCCCGGCCTGCGTCGCGCCACCGTTGCGAGAGCGCGTCCGTCGGGGAGAGGGCCGTGAGGGTCAGGGCCAGTAGGATCAGCCCGGGCAGCGTGCCGGGCCTCGTGCGCATCGACATCATCAGGGGCTCCTCGTCTCCCGTGTCCCGTGCACCGACGCGCCATCGTTGCGGCGCGATCTTCACACGGGTTTGCAACAACCACACCACGTACGCGCTGATCCGCTCGGTCCGGTGCCCGACCGCCGGCTCCGGACTCCGGCCTCAGTGTTCGAGGCCGATCCGGCGCGCGTGTTCCGGGACAGGGCGCCGCGCGCCGCCGAACTGGTTGTACGCCCGGGCAGCCCGGTTCATGAGCGCGGTGACCGGAGACGGCGAGAGGGGCGTGGCCAGCTCCATCCCGCGCGCGGATTCGTCGGGTCGGCCGTGCGGACCCGGGAGCAGCCGGTTCACCACGCCGAGGAACTCCTGCGTCGCGCCCGGCGCGAGGTCGTGGATCAGGCCCAGGAGGCGGGCCTGCCAGGTGAGCGTGACCTCCGACTCGCCCCGGCGCGTCGCCTCGACGATGCGGGCCGCCGCCCGCTCCGCGTCCATCGCGGTCAGCGGCGTCGCGTCGCCGAGGCTGAACCAGGTGTACTCCAGCGCCTTGCGACCTTTGAAGATCGCGTTCACCGGCGAGCCCGTCCGCATCAGGCCGGGCACAACGGTCGTCACGACGATGCCGTCCTTCGCCGCCTCGGCGTGGAGCCCCTCCGAGAAGCCGCGGAGCGCGAACTTCGACGCGCTGTACGGGAGCAGGTGAGGGATCGCGACCTTCGCGCCGATCGACGTGATGTTCACGATCCGGCCCGACCGGCGCGCTCGCATCCGCGGCAGGACGGCGAGGGTGCAGTGCACGGCGCCCCAGAAGTTGGTGGTGAGCGCGCGTTCGTAATCCACGTACTCCAGGCACTCCATCGGCCCGACCTGGATGATCCCGGCGTTGTTGACGAGGATGTCGATCTCGCCGAACCGGTCGTACACGCTTGCGACGAGGCGGTCGACCTCCTGGCGGTCCGCGACGTCGCAGACGACGGCGTGGACGTCCGCGCCCCGGGCCTCGAGGTCGCGCTCGGCCGCGGCGAGCGCCGCTTCGCTCCGCGCGCAGATCGCGACCCGGGCGCCGCGGCGGGCGAACTCCCGCGCGAGGAGCAGCCCGAGCCCTCGGGAGCCGCCGGTGACGAGCGCGACGCGGCCGGCGAGGTGGATCGCGCGCCTCGACTTCAGGAGGCGCCAGCCCAGGACGGCGCCGGCCGCACCCAGGGCGGCGTTCCGGGCCCGGCGCCCGATCGGTTTCGCTCGAGGAACCTTCATGCCCTCGGATCGGGCAAGATGCACGCCGGGAGACTGCGACGGTCCACCGCGCGGGCCTCCGGCGGGGACGCCCTGCGGGGACGCCCTGCGGGAGCGTCCTACGGGCGGCGACGCGAACCCGGCGCGGACGGTGCGGGACCGGTTGCCTCCACGCCGGTCCTCGCGTATCGTTGCCACCAGATTCGTGGTTGAACGTTACCTGCCTCCGCACCGATGTCGTACTCGGATGAGACCCCGCTTATGCAGCAGTGGCGTGAAGCGAAGTCGCGTCACGCCGATGCGCTCATCTTCTTCCGGGTCGGCGATTTCTACGAGCTCTTCCACGACGACGCGGTCGAGGCCTCCCGGCTCCTCGGCCTGACGCTGACGACGCGGAACAACGGTGCGGCTGCGCACGTCCCGATGGCGGGTGTCCCGGCGCGGGCGAGGGATGAGTACGTCCAGCGCCTGATCCGCGCGGGCCGGCGGGTCGCGATCTGTGAGCAGGTCGAGGACCCATCCGAGGCGAAGGGGATCGTCCGTCGCGAGGTCACCGAGACGATCACGCCCGGCGCTGTCCTCGCCGACGCGCTCCTCGCCGAGCGCCGCAACAATTTCCTGGTCGCCGTCGTCGGCGATCTCGATGCGCACGCCGCGTCGGCGTCGGATCCCGACGCGGCCGACGGGGCCGGGGCCGGCCTCGCGCTTGCGGCCGCGGACGTCTCGACGGGCGAGCTGCTGGCGACGCACGTCGCGCCCGGCGCGCTGGAGGCCGAGCTCGCCCGCCTCGAACCGGCGGAGCTGCTCGTCCCGCAGCGCTGGGAGGGGCGGGTGCTCCCGGGCGCCGAGGGCGCGAGCGTGACCACCCGCCCCGACTGGATCTTCGATGCCGAGGCCGCGGCGGAGGAGCTGCGCCGGCACTTCGGCGTCCACACGCTGGACGGGCTCGGGTTCCAGGAGGGCGATTCGGCCCTCGTCGCCGCGCTCGGCGCGCTTGTCGCGTACCTGACCGAGGTCCAGCCCCACGCCGCGCGGAACCTGCGCGCGCCCCGGCTCGAGCGGCAGGGAGCGGGGATGGTGCTCGACGAGATGACGCGTCGCAACCTCGAGCTCGTCGAGCCGCTCCGCGCCGACCTGCAGCCTCGCGGCGGGGCGGCCGTCGGGACGCTGATCGAGGTGGTCGACGAGACGCTCACCCCCATGGGCGGCCGCCTGCTGCGTCGTTGGATCCTGCGCCCCCTCGTCTCGGCGCCCGAGATCTGGCGCCGACAGGAGGGCGTCGCCGAACTCTTCGACGATTCCGGACGGCGCCGCCGGCTCCGTGACCGCCTCCGGGGGATGCGGGACCTGGAACGGCTCGCCGCCAAGGCCGGCGCCGGACGCGCATCGCCACGGGAGCTGCACGCGCTCGGCGACTCCCTCGCCCGGCTGCCCGAGCTCCTGGCCGAGCTCGAAGGCGTCGAGTCGCCGCTCCTCGCCGAACTCGCAGGGTTCGACCCGCTCGCGGACCTCGAGGCGCTGATCGCCCGCGCGCTCGTCGACGAGCCGCCCGCAACGCTCGGCGAGGGTGGCGTGATCCGGGGCGGGTACGACGCCGAGCTCGACGAACTGCGCGAGGTCCGCGACAACGCCCAGGAGACGATCGCGCGGCTCCAGGCCAGGGAACGGGAGCGGACCGGGATCCCGTCGCTCAAGGTCGGATACAACAAGGTCTTCGGCTACTACCTCGAAGTCACCCGCGCGAACCTGGACCGGGTGCCCGAGGACTATCAGCGCAGGCAGACGCTGGCCGGCGCCGAGCGCTTCGTCACGCCCGAGCTGAAGGCGTGGGAATCGAAGATCCTGGGCGCGGAGGAGCGGATCGCGGAGATCGAGGCCCGGCTCTTCACGGAGCTGCGGCACCGGGTCGCCGCCGAGATCGACCGGCTCCAGGCGACGGCCGAGCGCGTCGCGACGCTCGACGTCCTCACGGGCCTCGCGCACCTCGCCGAGCGGAGGGGCTACGTACGACCGGAAGTCCACACCGGGTACGCCCTCGAGATCCGGGCGGGGCGGCACCCCGTCGTCGAAACGATGATGCCGAGGGAGGAGTTCATCCCGAACGACGTCGTCCTCGACGAGGATCGCCGCATCATGATCCTGACCGGGCCGAACATGGCGGGGAAGAGCACGCTGCTCCGCCAGGTCGGGCTGATCCAGCTCCTCGCGCAGATCGGGTCCTTCGTCCCCGCCGACGCTGCGCGGCTCCCGGTCTGCGACCGGATCTTCACCCGGGTCGGCGCGTCCGACAACCTGGTCCGCGGGCAGTCGACCTTCATGGTCGAGATGAACGAGACCGCCGCGATCCTGCACGGCGCGACCGGACGCTCGCTCGTCCTGCTCGACGAGATCGGCCGCGGCACCGCGACCTACGACGGGGTCAGCATCGCCTGGGCCGTGACCGAGTACCTGCACGAGACGACGCGGGCGAAGACGATCTTCGCGACGCACTACCACGAGCTGACCCAGCTCGCCGACCTCCTCCCGGCGCTCGTGAACTACAACGTCGCGGTCCGCGAGGCGGGCGACGACATCATCTTCCTCCGGCGCCTCGAGCCGGGGGGCGCGGACCGGTCGTACGGGATCCAGGTCGGACGCCTCGCCGGACTGCCCGAAACCGTGATCGAGCGCGCGAAGGAGATCCTCCGCGAGCTCGAAGGCACGCACTCCGCCGGCGGCGACGGACTCGGGCGACGGGGCGCGCGGCGGCCGGAGTCGGCGCCGCCGACCGACCAGCTCTCGCTCTTCAGCCCGCCGGAGCCGCCGGTCCTCGCCAAGCTCCGGGCGGTCCGGATCGAAGAACTGACACCTCTCGCGGCGCTCAACCTCCTCGCCGAGCTCCAGGCGGAGGTCGGCCGCGGAAAGGACGGCTCGTGATGCGACACGGCCCGCTTGCCTTGATCCTGCCGCTCCTTGCGGCCTGCGCCTCCGACCCGCCGGTCGAATGGCCCTCGCCACTCCCCGAAGGACAGGCGATCGAGTTCCCCGTCGAGCTCTGGGACCTGGGAATCGAGGGCGAAACCGTACTCATGGTGCGCGTGAGCGCGGTCGGAGACGTCGATACCCTCTTCGTCGAACGCTCGAGCGGGTACGCGGAGTTCGATTCCGCCGCGGTCACGGCGATCCGGTCACGGCGCTTCAAGCCGGGCCGCCGCGGAGACCAGAGGGTCGACATGTGGATCCGGTTGCCGGTCCGGTTCGACCGGACGGGGGAGACCGCGATCGGCGCCGCTCCCGACACGGGCGAGACCCCGGAGACGCAGCCATGAACGACGCGCACTCGATCGCCCGGAACGCGAAGCCGTACGACAACGTGCTCGAAACGATCGGCTGGACGCCGCTGATCCGGCTGCACCGGGTCACGGACGGCGCACGCACGCCGGTCTACGGGAAGGCCGAGTTCTTCAATCCCGGCGGCTCGGTCAAGGACCGGATCGGCCCCGCGATCATCGAGGCCGCCGAGCGGGAAGGTCGCCTCCGCCCGGGCGGCGTGATCGTCGAAGGCACGGGCGGCAACACCGGCGTCGCCCTCGCCATGGCCGCCGCGGCCCGCGGCTACCGCTGCATCTTCACGATCCCGGACAAGATGAGCCGGGAGAAGGTCAGGCTCCTCCAGGCGTTCGGCGCCGAGGTCATCGTGACGCCGACGGCCGTCCCGCCCGACCACCCGGACCACTACATTGTGATGGCGAGGCGGATCGCGGCGGAAACGCCCGGCGCGGTCCTGGCCGACCAGTTCTACAACCCCGCGAACCCGGGGGCCCACTACCTCACGACGGGCCCGGAGATCTGGCACCAGACTGGGGGGCGGGTCACGCACCTCATCGGCTCGCCCGGCACGGGCGGGACGATCAGCGGGGCGGGGAAGTACCTGAAGGAGCGGAACCCCGCGGTCCGGGTCATCGCCGGCGACCCGGAAGGATCGATCTACGCGCGCTTCGCCCGCACCGGCGAGGTCGGCGAAGGACGGCCGTACAAGGTCGAAGGCGTCGGCGGCGACAAGATCCCGACGACGCTCTGGTTCGAGTGGATCGACGAGTTCGTCACCGTCCCCGACCTCGACGCGTTCCGGATGGCGAGACGCATCACACGTGAGGAAGGGCTCTTCGTCGGCGGTTCGTCCGGACTCGCCGCGAGCATCGCCGTGCGGATCGCACGCGAGATCGATGACCCCGAGGCCTGCATCGTCGCGATCCTCCCCGACACCGGCGAGCGGTACCTCTCGAAGATCTACGACGACGACTGGATGGAGGAGCTCGAAGCCGCCGACCCAGCCTCTGGCGGGGTTGTTGCATCCCCGCCCCCGGGATCCCGCGCCCGGGAGGATGGGTATGAACCGACTCGGTGATTCGCTGATCGTGCTCACGTTCGCACTCGGCGGCTGCGGCTCGGCGGTCGAGCAGATCTCCCCGGAACTGCTGCGCATCTCCGCGCGCGATGCGCTCCTCGAGGCCCGAACCGCCGCCCTGGGGTGGAACGACGACGCGACGCTGCGCTGGGTCGAAGGAGAAGGCGTGACGCCCGACGGGTACGTGCTGCCGCCGGCGGGGGAGTGGCGCTTCATCTACGAAGCCCCCTCGAGCGCCGAGCAGCTCGTCGTGACCGTCACGTCCCGGACGCTCGAGCAGGCCGGCCGGCCGCGGCAGTCGCCGCCCGGCTACGCGATCGGAGACGCCGTGCTCGAAGGCGAGTGGATCGACTCGCCCACGGCCCTCGCCGCAGCCCGAGCGGCGGGCGCGGAGGCGCTCGTCACACGGCCCGGCGCAGCGATCGCGGCGCTCCTCGTCCCTCTCAGACCCGCGCGCTGGATCATCCGGGTCGCGGCCCAAGGTCAGACCCGCGAGTGGCAAGTCGATGCACGGACGGGACAGGCTCTCCCGTGATCCGGCCCGCCAGGCCCCCGTGCCCGTGACGACCGTATCGAGAGGGAACAGCCGTTGTGATGAAGATCGCAGTACTCTTTGGCGGGACCTCGGCCGAGCGCGAGGTCAGCATCGCGAGCGGCGCGCAGGTCGTGCAGGCGCTCCGCGAGTTCGGACATACGGTCGTCGCGGTCGACACCGTGACCGGCGTCCTCGATGCGGATGAGGAGGAGCAACTCCTCTCGGCCGGCGTGAAGCCGGTCCCCCCGGCCGTCCAGGAGCTGGATCTCCTCCGGACCGGCGACGCCGCCGTGCTGACGGGCTCGCCGGAGCTTCGGGACGTCGACATCTACTTCCTCGCGCTCCACGGGGGCGCCGGCGAGGACGGCACGCTCCAGGCGCTCCTCGAACTCCTCGGCCTGCCGTACACAGGGAGCGGCCCGCTCGGGAGCGCGATCGCCATGGACAAGGACATCGCCAAGCGCCTCCTCCGGGATGCGGGGGTCCCCACGCCCGCCTGGCTGATGGCGCCCGCCTCCGCCGCGGATGTCGTGGAGCGGATCGGACTTCCCGTCGTCGTCAAGCCGAGTCGGCAGGGTTCGAGCGTGGGGCTGACCGTCGTCCGTCGGGAGGAGGATCTGGGCCCCGCGATCGAGCTCGCGTACGAGTTCGACAGCGAGGTCATGATCGAGCGTTTCATCCCCGGTCGCGAGTTCACCGTGCCGATCCTCGGGGACGAGGCGCTCCCCGTAGGCGAGATCATCCCGAAGAAGGAGATCTTCGACTACGAGTGCAAGTACCAGCCGGGGATGGCCGAGGAGATCTTCCCCGCCGATCTCCCGTCCGCCGCGGCCCGGGAAATGCAGCGGCTCGCGCTCCAGGCACACCGCGCGCTCAAGCTGCGCAACTTCAGTCGCATCGACTTCCGGATGGATGAGTCCGGCGGCTTCTGGTGCCTCGAGGCGAACACGCTCCCGGGGATGACGGCCAACAGCCTGTTCCCCCGGAGCGCCCGCGCGGCAGGGATCTCGTTCCCGGAAGTCTGTGACCGGATCTGCAGGATCGCGCTCGAGGAACACCGGAGATCGAAGGGGTAGAACGGGGTATGGCGTTCCGCGGTTCGATCTCGTTCGGCTACGGGCTGACTCCTTGGGTGAAGCGGCTCCTGATCGCGAACGGAGCCGCCCACCTCCTGCTCTGGCTCGCGCCCGTGCTCAAGCCGTACCTCGCCTTCCGGCCCGCGAGCGTGCTGCTGCACCCGTGGACGCCGATCACCTACATGTTCGTGCACGGCGGGTTCTTCCACCTCTTCTTCAACATGATCGGCCTCTTCTTCTTCGGGCCGCCGTTGGAAGAGCGCTGGGGGTCGCGCGAGTTCCTGAAGTACTACCTCATCTGCGGGATCGGGGGCGCGGCGTTCTCGTTCCTCTTCGGGATGCACCACACCGTGATCGGCGCATCCGCCGCGGTCTTCGGCGTCATGCTCGCCTTCGCGATGAACTGGCCCAACGCGCCGATCTACATCTGGGGGATCCTCCCGATCCCGGCGAAGTGGCTCGTCGGGATCCTGGCGGTCATGTCGCTCCTCAGCGCGACTGGCGGCGCCCGTGACGGGATCGCGCACTTCGCGCACCTGGGCGGCTTCGCGACCGGGTTCCTGTACCTTCGCCTGGGTGATCCCATCCGCTACCGCCTGGACCGGGTCCGGCGCCTCTGGCCGAAGTCCCGGCTCAAAGTCGTGCCCGGCGCGAGCAAGCCGGCTCCGAGCGCGACCGGTACGGCCACCCGCGCCCGGCGACGGGATGAGGCCAGGCTCCTCGATGATGTCGATCGCGTCCTCGACAAGATCAGCGCCTCGGGGCTCTCCAGCCTCACGGCCGAGGAACGCCGGCTCCTCGACGAAGTCAGCAGACGCTACCGCCAGAACTGAGGTCCGCCCGCAATCCTTGACAGCCCCTCGCGGCCGGATCAACGTAGAATCTCCCACCCCACCGATCTCTGCGTTCCGAGGAGGCTCGAATGTCAACCGTCCGAGCGTACCGCACCGACCAACTCCGCAACATCGCTTTCCTTGGCCACGGCGGCTCCGGAAAGACATCCCTCATCGATGCGCTGGCCTTCGTCTCCGGCTCCTCTCGCCGCCGCGGGAACGTGCGGGACGGGACCGCACTGACCATGCACGCGGCGGAGGAGATCGACCACGGGATCTCGATCCAGCTGGCGCCGGCCTTCGCCGAGTGGAAAGGGTGCAAGATCAACCTCCTCGACACGCCGGGATACCTCGATTTTACCGGGGAGGCGCTCGCCGCCACGAGGGTCGCGGACGGCGCCGTGATCGTGCTCGGCGCCGCGCACGGAGTCGAGGTCGGGACCGAGAAAGTCTGGGAATACTGCGAGAGCCGCGGAATTCCCAGATTTTTTTTCGTCTCGATGATGGACCGGGAGCACGCGAGCTTCGAGCGCGTCCTCGATGAGATCAAGACGACGCTGACCGACAGGGTCATCCCGGTCGAGATCCCGATCGGCGAGGGCGACGGCTTCCGCGGGGTCGTCGACCTCCTCGGCGGCAGGGCGCACCTGTACCGGTCCGGCACGACGACCGGCGAGTACGACGAGGCGGACGTGCCCGGCGAGCTTCGCGACCGGTTCGAAGGGTGGACGACCGAGCTGCTCGAAACGATCGCCGCGACGGACGACGCGCTCCTCGAACGTTACCTGGAAGGCGGCGAGATCGACCGCGACCAGGCGCTCGCCGCCATGAAGGCCGCGATACTGCGGGGCGAGATGATCCCGGTCTTCTGCGGCGCGCCCGAGCGGACGTGGGGTGCGCGCGAGCTCCTGAACAGGATCGTCGAGCTCATGCCGAATCCGGCCGAGACGCCGGGCGAGCCGGCCGGCCAAGACATCGCCATGCTCCAGTTGTGCGCGCCTTGCGCCCGCGCCACGTGTGGGGCGGCAAGCGCCCCGACCACTCCGGCTCCCGCGATTGCGAGCGCGCGACGCCGATCGATTCCGTTCCCTGGCTTGCTCATCCCTGTCCCCTCCACACTGCTGATCCCGTCGGCATTGGACGAATGCCGCATTCTCCGACAAGGCTCATGCCACGCCGGTGTCCCG
>Ga0079224_100000086_pt1 | contig 67127 bp, 64 predicted proteins | sample Stecom2015_FD_80414 | JGI IMG/M metagenome (GOLD analysis project Ga0079224, IMG submission 80414) | Agricultural soil microbial communities from Utah to study Nitrogen management - Steer compost 2015 | ecosystem: Environmental > Terrestrial > Soil > Agricultural land | place: USA: Utah... | reverse complement strand
GGCGGCCGGCGAACTTGGCCAGCAGCCGGGCACGCTCGGCCGAGCAGGGCCACGCCTTGCCGCAGATGGCGCAATCCCACCGCGGCTCCACCGGCTGGTGCACCGTCACGCCGTTCACCGGTTGTACCAATCCGGTCGGCCGAAGCGCCGGTTGTTGCGGGTGCGCCACTGGGCGCCGAGGGGCAGCAGCGGCGCCAACCGCGGCTGCTGCACCTCCGGCAACTGCTCGGTCGGCTGATCATTCCAGCTGAGGGTGAGTAACTCTCGTATCGGCTGTTGCCCCTCGGGGGCCACGGTGTCGCAGTCGGGGATCGACCCGTGCCCGACCGGCTCAACCACTGTGGCCGTTCGTCGCCACCACCACCGCATCGCCATCGCCTCCCACGTGTTGTGAAGGTGCAGAGGCGGCGAGGCTGGTCAGCGCAGCCCCGCCGCCCCTGGCCCCTGCACGGGTGCGGTGTTCCTGCCGCATCCACCAACAGCCTCAGCGATGCGCATACATGATCGGAAGAGTCGGGCTGTCAGCTGACAGGCTCAGCCTGTTCGCTAATGCTTCGGTAGGCGTCAGCGAATTCCTGCACCGCCGACACGCCATCCCATTGACGCAGCCCGTGCCACAACAGACCCAGCCGGTCGGTTGCCCGTTGCGATGCGGTGCTGTTGGCAAGCGTCAGCGCCGTAAGTGCTGTCTCGGCGGCCTCGTCGACTTCCCGGGCATCCAACAACGCCTCAGCCAGCCACGACAGGTACAGGGCAGCCTCCCGCGCCCGGTCCGGGCCGTAACCGGCGGTTGCCTGTCGCAGCACCGGCACCGCCCGCAGCGGACGTCGCAGCTGGGTCCAGCAGCGGCCGGCCATGATCTGCATCTCTGATGCGTCCAACCAGTACACCCACATCGGGTCATGCTCGGGCCGGCGGTTGGTGAATAGCTCCTGCGCCTGGTCTAGTGCCCGCTGGCACCCGATTGGTTCATCAGCGCGGGCGCTGGCCCACGCCACCCGCTCGGCCAACAGCGCCTGCACCGTCGCCGGGGCAGTCTTGGCGCGTGTGGCAGCGGTTTGCGCCAGCAGCACCGCCTCACCGGGATCGCCGTTGTTGGCCATCTGGTAGGACAGGCACGACAAGTTGTTGGCGGCCCCGGCGATGTCACCGCCGGCGTGGGCAGCCCACGCCCCGGTCAGATAGAGATGCTGGGCGTGGCGGTGCCGACCGGCGTCGGAGGCTACCCACCCGGCCAGCTGGGCGAGCTCTCCTACCGCTACCAGCAGCCGCCGCCCGATCGGTTCGGTGTGGGATGCCTCCCGTAACAAGGTGGCGGTAGCTGACAGCTCGGCCGCGACTGTCTGGTAGGAGTCCCCTCCTCCGAGGTGGTCATCCAGCAGCCGCAGCTGATGCACCCGCTGCTCCACCTGGGCCACGGTGGATTCCCCGATGCGGGAGCCGGCCCGCAGATGGGTCAGCTGCGGAGGTTCGGCCACCATCCACTCATGCGCCAGCCGTAACGCGTTATCGGCGGTGGGACGCTCGGCGACCAGCGCCTCGGCAAGAGCTTCAGCTTGCCGCTGGTCGAATCGGTCGCTGCGGGGCCGCCACCCTGGCCGGGTCTGGCCGCTGTGGCACAAGGTGGCGAGTTCACCGCCGGCATCCAGCACCTGATCCAGCCTGGCAACCAGCTCAGCCGATGGTGTCTTACGGCCGCGTTCCACATCGTGAATATGTACGTGTGAGCACGGCACCGCGCTGGCGAGCTTCCGCAGCGACATGCCGGCAGCAAGCCGGAGCTCGCGGAGGCGGTCGGGGAAGGTGGAGTCGATGGGCATCGGGTCTCCCTGGGGCAAGCAGGGGGTGGCGGGGGCGGTGGTGGTGACCCGGTGTCTTGCCCCCACCAGGCACCACCACTACCGAAACTTTAACCGCATCTGTCCTTTATCACACACCATGTCCGTTGCAGTGGCCTAACAGGTGGCCGGCGTACGCATCGATACGTACGGCGGCCACCTGAACCCCTATATCGGTCTATCTGGTCAGCGGCCAGGCGTAGGGACCGTCGGGGTCGTCCAACCGCACATATTGGCCCAATTCCCGGCCTAGGGCGGTGATCCCCAACCGGTCACGCCCGGGGCGGCCCAGCTGGTGCCACTGCTGCATGGCGTGTGTTCGATGGTGTTCCACAACCGGCAGGGGCCGCTTTGCACCACCGGCCACCGCTGGTCCTGTACGGGGTTCAGCCCGGCCTCGGTGTGGGCGCCGGCGGCGGTGACGATCACCCGCCTTTGGAGCTGCTCCATCTGTGCTATCGGCAACGGTCGGCGAGTAACGGCCATCGACATGTTCGGCCAACTGATAGTTGCTCATGCATAGACCGGGAGCATGTGGAGATGGAGCGTGCGGAAGGCGGTGCATGTGGGAGGCGGGGCATGTGGAGACAGGCACGTGGGGAAAGCAGGCATATGGGGAGACAGAGTGCGTGTAGGGGCCGAGTGTTTCCCCGACGTGGGTGGCTAGGGAGTGATCTTCCGCCCTGAAATATCCGGCATTTCCGGGCGTAAGATCTGCCCCTGGGCACCCAAGTGAGGGCGAGCGCCAAACAGGTGGGATGAGTGCCCACAAGTGGTGGAGCGGACCGCTAGCACAAGTGGAGCAGCTCCATAGTGACTGAGCACCCCCATCATCCGGGGAGGAGAGGCATCAGAGAGGAGAGGGTATCCCCGGGAGGTAGAGGTCAGCCAACCGGAGGTGGAGGCCAGCTGGGGAGGTGGAGGCAGCCAGCTGGCTGGTGGCAGCCCCGCGGAGGTGCTGCGCCTAAGCACGGTACGGCCTAGGCGCAGCACAGCCAGGCTCAGCGGCTCAGCCGGGCAGGCGCGGCCCCGCGGCCCGCTGCTCCGCCAGCCACCGCTCCACCTCGTCGGCCTGGCTGGGCAGCCCGGCCGACAGGTTGACCGCCCCGGCGGCGGTGCACAGCACGTCGTCCTCGATCCGGATGCCGATCCCGCGCAGCTCCTCCGGCACCAGCTCGTCCTCGGGCTGGAAGTACAGCCCCGGTTCGATCGTGAACACGTACCCTTCGCCGATGTTGCCCTTGCGGTAGTGCTCGGCGCGCGCATTGGCGCAGTCGTGCACGTCGATGCCGAGCATGTGGCCGAACGAGTGCAGCGTCCACCGCCGGTAGATCGTGGACTGGCGGTCCAGCGCCTCCTCCACCGAGCCGGGCAGCACCCCCAGCTCGGCCAGCCCTTCGACCAGCACCCGGTCGATGGTCAGCGCCAGCTCCTCCCACGACAGCCCCGGCTTGACCGCCGCCATCCCGGCCTGCTGAGCGGCGTACACGATCTCGTACACCTGCCGCTGGATCGGGCTGAACTGGCCGCTGACCGGCAGGGTGCGGGTGACGTCGGCGGTGTAGAGGTGGTGCCCCTCCACCCCCATGTCGGCCAGCAGCAGGTCACCGGGGCGGATCATCCCGTCGTTGCGGATCCAGTGCAGGATGGTGGCGTTGGCGCCTGAGCCGACGATCGAGGAGTAGCCGACGTCGTTGCCGTCGTGCCGGGCCCGCAGCCCGAACACCCCCTCGATCAGCCGCTCCGACACCGGCCGGTCCGCCGGCAGCACCCGGGCGCAGTCCTCGAACCCACGCACGGTGGCGTCGATCGCCGCCTGCAGTTGCGCGATCTCCCAGTCGTCCTTGACCAGCTTCAGCTCAGAGATGGTCCAGGCCAGCTCCCGGTCCCGGGCCCCCGCGTCCTCCGGGTCGTACGGCCGGACGGCGGCGTCCACGGTCGGGTCCAGCCCCCGCAGCACCCGGGTGCGGCCCGGGGCGCAGTCGGCCAGCGCCCGCGGCAGCTCGGAGTACGGGGCGGTCTCGATCCCCAGTTCGGCGGCTTTCTCCGCCAGGGTGTGCCGGCGGCCGATCCACAGCTCGCCGTACTGCCGGTCCCGGAAGAACTCGTCGCTGTCCCGGGGGGAGCGGGGCCGCACGTACAGGGTGGCGGCGTGCCCCTCCGCGGTCGGGCGGATGATCAACACGCTGTCGGGGTCGTGCTCGCCGGTCAGCCAGTAGAAGTCGCTCCCGGGGCGGAACCGGTAGTTGGTGTCGTTGGCGCGCACCTTCTCCTGGCCGGTGGGGATCACCAGGGTCTCCCCGGGGAACGCGGCGGCCACCGCGGCCCGGCGGGCGGCGTACCGGTCGGCCTCCGGCCGGCGGGTGACCGCCAGCTCCGTGTCCCGCCATCCGGTGCGCATGAACTCCAGCAGCCGGGGTGGGAAGGTGGGGTCGTGGCTCTGCTGGCCGGCTACCTCCTGGTTGTCGCCGGACACTGCCTGATCGGGGCTGCGCTCACTCATGCCTGCCTCCTGCCGAACTGTCGACGTCTCGACCCTAGCGCGGTTCAGTCGTGGGAAGATGACCACCATGTGCGGACTGCTCGCGTACTTCAGCTCCACCAGCAACGCCGCGGCCCAGCGGGACCAGATCGCCGCCGCGCTGGAAACTCTCCACCATCGGGGACCGGACGACACCGGTGTGGAGGTAGTTCCCGGTCCGGGCGGGGTCGGCACCGACGCGGTGTTTGCGCACAAACGGCTCGCGATCATCGATGTGGCCAGCAGCAAGGAGCCGTTGTCGTACGCCGACGGGCGGTATCTGCTCACCTTCAACGGTGAGATCTACAACTATGTGGAGCTGCGGGAGGAGCTGATCCGCGAGTACGGCGCCACGTTCGCCACCGCCGGGGACGGCGAGGTGATCGTGGCCGCCTACCACTACCTCGGCGAGCGGGCGATCCACCGATTGCGAGGCATGTTCGCATTCGTGATTTGGGACCGGGTGCAGCGGCGCGCGTTCGGCGCCCGGGACCCGTACGGGATCAAGCCGCTCTACTACCTGCAGACCACCGACGGGCTGTACCTGGCCTCGGAGAAGAAGGCGCTGCTGCCGTTCTGGGACGCGGCCATGCGCGGCATGGACGGCCACGCCACCCGGGCCGGGTTGGACGCCGCCAGCCTCTCCCACTACCTCACCCTGCAGTACGTGCCGGAGCCGCGCACCCTGCACCGGGGGATCGAGCGGATCGGCTCGGGGGAGTGCCTGAGCTGGGAACCGGGCGGGCGGGTGGAGGTGCGCCGGTGGTACCAGCCGCAGTTCCGCCCGATGAAGGTGGACAACCCGCAGGCGCTGTACGACCGGATCCGCGAGACCCTGCGCGAGAGTGTGCGGATGCACATGCGGGCGGACGTACCGGTGGGGGCGTTCCTGTCCAGCGGCATCGACTCCACCGCGGTGGTGGCGCTCGCCCGCGAGTTCCACCCGAACATCCTGACGTTCACGGTCGGCTATGACGTGCCCGGTTACTCCGAAATCGACGTGGCGCAGCAGTCGGCCCGGTACCTGGGGGTCACCACCATCCCCACCAAGATCGGCCCGAAGGACATGATGGACGCCCTGCCGAAGATCGTCTGGCATCTGGACGATCCGGTGGCCGACCCGGCGCTGGTGCCGCTGTACTTCGTGGCCAAGAAGGCCTCCGAGCACGTGACCGTGGTGCTGTCCGGGGAGGGCGCCGACGAGTTCTTCGGCGGATACACCATCTACCGGGAGCCGCTGTCGCTGGCGCCGGTGCAGTCGCTGCCCGACCCGGTGCAGAAGGGACTCCGGGCGGTCTCGAAGATCATCCCGGAGGGCGTGAAGGGCAAGAGCTTCCTGGAGCGGGGCACCACCCCGTTGGAGGAGCGCTACTACGGCAACGCCCGGATGTTCACCGAGGAGGAGAAGCAGCGGCTGATGCGCCGGTACGACCCGTCGGTGCGCTACACCGACGTGACCGGCCCGGTGTACGCCGAGGTGCCGCACCTGGACCCGGTGACCCGGATGCAGTACGTCGACCTCTACACCTGGCTGCGGGGGGACATCCTGGTCAAGGCGGACCGGATGTCCATGGCCCACTCGCTGGAGGTGCGGGTGCCGTTCCTGGACAAGGAGGTGTTCGAGGTCGCGGCCACCATCCCGGTGGAGTTGAAGCTGCCGCCGCGGTCGAGCGAGACCAAGTTCGCGCTGCGGCGGGCGCTGGAAGGGGTGGTCCCACCGGAGATCGTCAACCGGAAGAAGCTGGGCTTCCCCACCCCCACCCGGGTGTGGCTGGCCGGGGAGATGTACGACTGGGCGCACCACATCCTGTCCACCTCGGGCGCGGACGAGCTGCTGGACCTGGGCTATGTGCGGGGACTGCTGGAGGCCCACAAGCGCGGCGAGGCCGACCACTCCCGCAAGGTGTGGACGGTGCTGGTGTTCTGCATCTGGTACGCGATCTTTGTGGAGCGTTCGCTCGACCCGGGCATCGAGCGGGCGCAGTCGGCGCTGCTCACCAAGCCGGTGGTCGGCTCCGTGGTCCCCTGACGGTCGCCCTACCGGGTCGGTGGCGCCGACCCGGTAGGGTGGGCGGCCAACCGGCGTCAGCCGTAGTCGCGCGTCACCCCTGCTCCAGCTGGCGGTACCCCCGCCGGGCCGCGGTCAACGTGGTCTGGCGGTCGAACGGGGCCCGGTCGACCACGGTCTCGACCGGGGCGCCGACGCGGTGAGCGTCCCGGATCAACCAGGCGAGCTCGGTGAGCTCCGCGTGCTGTCGGGCCACGAATTCCTGATCCACCACCGCGCCGTGGCCGGGCACCACCACCGTGTCGGGGCCGAGCAGCGACCGCAACCGGGCCACCGTCTCCGGCCACTCCAGGGGATACGCGTCCTCGAACGAAGGGGGCGCGCCCTGTTCGACCAGATCCCCGGCGACCACCACGTCCGCGTCCGGCACCTGCACCACCAGATCCCCGGCGGTGTGGCCACGCCCGAGGTGCCGCAGGATCACCGGAAGCCCCCCTACGGTCACGGTCGCCTCGTGCCGCACCACCCGCCCCGGGGGCAGCACCCGCACCTGGGCCAGCTCGGTGGCGAAGTCCGGATTCGACTCGGCGTAGGCCTCGTACGCGTACCGCCGCACCGTCTCCGCCTGCTGCGACAGGACCGCCACCGTCTCTTCCTCCGCCCAGATGTCCTGGCCGTCGGAGACCAGGGTGGCGTTGCCGAAGCAATGGTCGAAGTGGTGGTGGGTGTTGACGATGGTCCACGGGGCCCTGGTGATCCGGCGGGCGGCCTCGGCCAGTTGGCGCGCCTGCCGGTCGGTGGACAGGGTGTCCACGAGCAGGGCGTGGCCGTCTCCGGTGACCAGTGTGACGTTCACGTCCAGCACCGGATACCGCAGGACGTACACTCCGTCGGCTACTTCGGTGAAGCCGACCGACGATGCCCTGGTCACGTGCCGAACGCCTGGGAGACGAACCGCTGCCGGTCCACCAGCGCCCGCTCCACTCGTCCTTCGGCGACCGTCTGCCCGTCGGTGCTCACCCGCACCTCGAACAGCAACCGCCGACCATCCACCTTGGCCAGGGTGGCGTGGGCGACCACGGTGGCGCCGACCGGCACCGCGGCGGTGTGCTCCAGCTCCACCCGGGTGCCCACGGTGGTCGTACCTGAGACCAGTCGGCCGGTGGTGGCGGCGACGGTGGCGGTTTCGGCCAGGGCGAGTACCCGGGGGGTGCCCAGCACCGGCACGTCCCCTGAGCCCATCGTCTGGGCGGTGTCGGCGTCGGTCACGGTCAGTTCGACCTTGGCACTCAGGCCGGCGGTCAGCGTCGGCTGCTCCATAGCCTCAGCGTAGGCGGAGTGACACCGGGAAGCTACGGGTTGCGCCAAGGCGGGCCCGGACCTGGGCGTCATTAGGCTGTCTGGGTGTCCTCCACCCGTACTCTTCCGCACCACCCCGACGGGGCGTCCCCGGGCGGCCAGTCGCCGCCCCGCGCCCGTCGCCGGGTGATCGGCTTGACCATCTGGGGCACGGCGTTCGTCGCCTGTTGGTTCACGATCGGTCTGCCCACCGAGCCGGTGTACCTGTTCGGCTGGCTATGGACGGCGGCCATCGCCTGGCGTAGTCACGAGCCGTGGCGGGCGCACCTGCGGTTTGTTCGGGACTGGGTACCGGTGGTGCTGCTGCTGGTCGGCTACAACCTTTCCCGCGGGTTCGCCAAGACCGCCGAGCCGCACGTCACCGAACTGATCGCCGCCGACGAGTGGATGTTCGGCTGGCTCACCGGCGGCCAGGTACCCACGGTGTGGCTGCAGGAGCACCTCTACCACCCCGACCGGGTGCTCTGGTACGACATGCTGGCCAGCTGGGTCTACTTCTCCCACTTCGTCCTGGCCATCGGGGTGGCGCTGGTGCTCTGGCTGCGGAACCGGGCCCGGTGGGCGGCGTTCATGCGCCGGTTCCTGTTCCTGTGCGCGGCCGGGCTGGCCACCTACTTCGCCTATCCGGCCGCGCCGCCCTGGTGGGCGTACGAGCACGGCTACCTGCCGGAGGTGGCCCGGATCTCCACGCGCGGCTGGGCGGAACTCGGGCTGCACGGCGCGTTCAACGCCCTCAACGCCGGGCAGCTGGCGTCCAACCCGGTGGCGGCGATGCCGTCGCTTCACACCGCCTGGGCGCTGCTGGTGGTGGTGTTCTTCCTGCCGTCGGTGCGGTGGCGGTGGTGGCCGCTGCTGCTGTCCTACCCGCTGGCGATGACCTTCACCCTGGTCTACTGCGGGGAGCACTACATGATCGACGTGCTGGCGGGCTGGGCCTATGTCGGTGCGACCTTCCTGCTCGTCGGGCTGGCGGAGCGGGGCTGGCGGCGCTGGCAGGCCGCGCGGGCCCGCGCCGCCACCCCGGAGGGCGACCGGGTGCCGGCCCCCCGCGTGCGGCCCGTGCCGGACCCGTCGGCCACCCCGTCCTCCGACGCGGCGACCGTGTCCGACCCACCGGCCCCACCCTCCCCCGACGTGCCGACCACACCGGAGCCGCCGGCCGCGTCGTCTGCGGATTCGCCGGCCGACCCGGTGGCGGGATCAGGATCAGGGCCGGCGGGGTCGTGACGCTCCGGCGGCTGCGCTGGTGGGGGCTGGCGGGATCGGTGCTGGTGGCCAGCGGCAGTTGGCTGGCCGGCGCCACCCCGGGCCCGGCCCCCGCGGGACGGTCGGAGGCGCTGTGGGGCACCGACGCCGGGTTCCGGGTCGGATTGGTGGCGGCCCTGGTGGGGCTGGCGGTGCTGAGCGGGGTGTGGTGGCGGCTGGTCACCGGGGCGCCGCGCCCGTCTCGCCGGTGGTTGCTGACCACCGGGCTGGTGTGGTTGCTCCCGGTGCTGCTGGCCGCCCCGCTGGGCAGCCGTGACCTGTACGCCTACGCCTGTCAGGGGGCGGTGTGGCTGGACGGGCACGACCCGTACACCACCGGCCCGGCCAGCGGGGGGTGCCCGTGGCTGGCGCAGGTGCCGGCGCTGTGGCAGGACGCCACCGCCCCGTACGGCCCGGTGGGGCTGGTCGTCTCCGCGGCCGCGGTGGCCGTCGCCCGGCTGGTCGCCTCCGGTGAGGGGGCCACCCTGCTGGTGGCCTTGGCGGGGCTCCGGCTGATGGCGGTGGTCGGGGTGGGGTTGGTGGTCGTCGGGCTGCCCCGACTGGCCCGCGGGTGCGGTGTGCCGGAGACCGGTGCGCTCGGGCTGGGGGTGGTGACGCCGCTGGTGGCGGTGCACGCGATAGCCGGTGGGCACCATGACGCGCTGATCGCCGGCCTGCTGGTGGCCGGGCTCGCGCTGGCCGCGGTCCCGCCCGCCGGCTGGCCCATCCGGGCGCTGGTGGGGGCGGGGGTGCTCCTCGGGTTGGCGGTGGCGGTCAAGGTGACCGCGGTGGTGGCGGCACCGTTCGGGCTGCTGCTGGCCGCCCGCCGGGGCTGGGGGGCGGTGCTCGGCTGGGGGGCCGGGCTGGTGGGGGCGGTGCTGGGGGCGCACCTGGTCACGGGGCTGGGGCCGGGGTGGGTGGCCGCCCTGTCCGGCACCGGGGCGCTGGTGCAGTGGAGTTCGCTTCCGTCCGCGGTCGGCATGACCGCCGGCTACCTGTTGCGGGCGGTGGGGCTGTCCACACTGGAGCCGGCCGCGATCACGGCCGCACGCGGCCTCGGGCTGCTGGGGTTCGCGGTCCTGGCGGTGGTGATGTTCGTCCGGGCGGTCCGCCGGCGGACCGAGACGGCGGCGGTGGTGCGGGCCGCCGGGGTGGTGTTGGCGGCGGTGGTGCTGCTGGGGCCGGTGGTCTACCCCTGGTATGCGTTGGCCCCGCTGGCGGTGCTCGCCGCCGGCCTGCCCGCCCCGGGCGTCCGGCGATGGTTGGCGGTGGTCACGGTCGGGGCGACCTGGCTGACCCTGCCGAGCGGACTGGGGGTGCCGTCGCTGCTGAAGTTCCCGGGGGCACTGGCGGTGACCGGGCTGCTCAGTTGGCTGGGGTGGCGTCGGTGGCGGGCGGTCCTGGGTCGGCCGGCGGTGCCGGCGGGCTCGCCGGCACCGACTGAGCCTCCGAGTGCTCCGCCTGGCGGGCCAGGCGGGAACGGTGGGTGAGTTCCGCCGCCAGCCACCGGGCCTGGTCCAGCGGTCGATGCGGCGCGGTCCCGGACAGGGCGCCGGCGGTGTCGACGTGCACGGTGGCCAGTCCGAGCAGCCGTTGCAGCGGCCCCTGCGACAGCCGGACACTCTGCACCCGGACCAGGGGGACGACCACCAGCCGGCGGGTGATCCGGCCGTCCCGCGCCGCGAACACCTGGTCGGTCAGGCCCGCGGCCAACACCGGCTGCCGCCAGGGCGCCAGCCACCGGGCCCGCTTGGGCACCCCCGTCAGGGGGAGGGTGGTGATGTCCACGGTGGGGAGGACGGTCGCGACCAGGTGCTGGGCGGTGGCCAGGTTGCCCACCGGCAGCAGCCGGCCGTGGGGGAGCTGCCCCTGGTTGGTGGGGGAGTAGCCGGCGACGTCCAGTTGGCACCGCAGCCATCCCCGGCGTCGCCACAGCCACGGCCAGGTCATCCCCACCGCCTGCACCCGCCGCAGCGGCACCGTCTGGCTACGGGTTTCGGTGAGCCCGTGCCGTACCCGCAGGCTGGGGTGATGGTCGGCGGACACCTGGAGGGCCACCCGGAAGTTCCAGTCGGAGAACACCCGCCGGATCGGCTGCTGGAGCACCCCGATCACCGCCGCCACCATGCTGGCCAGCACCACGAACGACCAGGCTTCGGCACCGAGGAGATATTGGGCCACCACGGCCGCCATCGCTAGCGGCAGGAAAATCACCTGCGGGGTGAGGATCTGCCCGATCACCACATCCCGGTTGTCGACCGTGTGCAGGTGCTGTTCCTGCGGCACGGCGGTCTGCGGGGTCACCGGCGGCGAGGGGTGGGCGGCCGCGGTCGGCGCCGGCCCCATCGGTGGGGCCTCCGGGGCCGGTGGGGGCGGGCCGGCGGGGGTCTCGCCGGGGGACGGGCCGGGCGGGGCTTCCGCTCCGGCTGGTCCGGCCTCTTCGGAGACGGTGGCGCCGGCGGGGGCGCCGGCCTGTGCCGCCAGGGTCAGGAGTCGTCGCCGGAGGGCCGCGGCGTCCGCCACGGTGAGGAACGCCAGCGGGGCCTCCGCAGAGCGGCCACCGACCACCTCCAGGCGGAGCTCCGCCAACCCGGTCAGGCGCGCCATCAGCGGCCGGACCACGTCCACCGCCTGGAGTCGCTCCAAGGGGATCGCCCGGGTCCGCCGCACCAGTACCCCGTCGTAGATCCGCAGCTCTCGACCGACGACGTGATAGCCGGTGACGAGCCAGGTCACCACCGAGTACGCGGTCACCACGCACATGCCGACCACGAGGGTGCCGAGGAAGCCCCGCCAGCCGAGTTGGGCCGCGCCCTGGAAGGAGATGACCGCGACCAGGGCGGCCAGCATTTTGGCGCTGTGCAGCAGCGGGCTGAGCGGATGGAGGCGTCGGCGCGGCTCCACTCCGGCGAGACCGGGACGCGGGGTCACCGGCGGCTCCCGAGCGGGTTGCCGGTCCGGTCCGCGCGGGCTCTCACAGCCCCTCCCCGAGGTTTTCCCCCAACGCCGCCAGCCGGTCCCGCAACCGGGTCGCCTCCTCCGGCGGCAGGCCGGGGATCCGCGCGTCGCTGGCGGCCGCGGCGGTGTGCAACTGTACGGTGGCCAGGTTGAAGACGCGCTCCAGCGGCCCGGCGGTGACGTCCACGAACTGCATCCGGGCGTACGGCACGATCGACAACCGCCGGATCAGCAGTCCGTGGCGGACCAGTAGGTCCCGTTCCCGCTCGGCGTAGCCCCAGGCGAACACCGCCCGTACCACCGTGATGCCGCGCAGCACCGCGAACACCGCCAGCAGGGCCAGGGCGGGGCCGGTGAACGGCCACCCGAATCGATCCGCGACCAGGATCGCCACCAGCCAGAACAGCAGGGTGAGGCCGAGCCGGATCAGCTCCACCACCACCAGCCGCCGGGAGACCGGGTGCCAAACCACCGTGTCGGGCCAGGGGTCCAGCGGGCTGATGCGGGTGTGGGTCGGTGCGGACGGACTCGGGTCGGTCACAGGGGTGAGCCTATGCGATCGGCGCGGGTCCTCCCACCCATCCACGGTCGCTGCCCGGCCGCCCATCTCCAGAGGGGAGCGAGGGCGGGTTCAGAACTATCAGGAATCGGATGAAGGGGGCTCGGGCGTCGGCGTGGTGGGCGCTGGGGGTGGCGGGGTGACCGGCTCGACCTCCCGGAGGAAGCCGCGGGCGGACAGGAAGTCGCTCAGGTAGGCCCGGTGATCAGGGCAGGCCAGCCAGGTTTTACGCCGCTGGGGTGGGTGAAGCTTGGGGTTGTTCCAGCGCAGCGCCCAGGCGGCGGAGGCGCGGCAGCCCCGGGCGGAACAGATCATCGGCGGGTCCGACATCTCCTCCAGCCTACGCGGCGGGGAGGTGGGAGCCGGTGTGCCCAGTGGGCGACCGGGAAAGTCCGGGGTTGGTGGGGAAACCCCTGAGAAAAGAGTGGCGCCGGGCGGCCACGGGGGAAGCCGCCCGGCGACGTTCGCATCGTAACCACGTAACCGGGCCGGATGTCTACCCGTTGATCGTGTCCGTTCGGCTGATTCCGACTAACCGTTCGGGCTAGACTGACCGCTCGAACCCGGCGGTGCCGGGTCCGGCTGGTCCGCGGTTCCCGGGCCCACGGACGGCGCCCTGCTCAGGCTGGGGGCGGGTCACATCGGGCGGCACAGTGGAGGGAGTCGATGAGCAGCGCATCAGTGGCACACACCGGCGCCACCCCGGCCCAGGACGCCACCCGGCTGGAACGGGCGATGTTCGAGGTCAAGCGGATCATCGTCGGGCAGGACCAGATGGTCGAGCGGATCTTCGTGGCGCTGCTGGCCCGCGGCCACTGCCTCCTGGAGGGGGTGCCCGGAGTGGCGAAGACCCTGGCGGTGCAGACCGTGGCCACCGTGATCGGAGGTAGTTTCGCCCGGATCCAGTTCACCCCGGATCTGATGCCGGCGGACCTGGTCGGCACCCGGATCTACCGGCAGGGCAGCGAGACGTTCGACGTGGAGCTCGGGCCGGTGTTCGTGAACTTCCTGCTGGCCGACGAGATCAACCGGGCCCCGGCCAAGGTCCAGTCGGCGCTGCTGGAGGTGATGGCGGAGCGGCAGGTCTCGCTGGGCGGCCGGACCTACCCGCTGCCGTCCCCGTTCCTGGTCATGGCCACCCAGAACCCGATCGAGCAGGAAGGGGTGTACCCGCTGCCGGAGGCGCAGCGGGACCGGTTCCTGTTGAAGGTCGTGGTCGACTACCCCTCCGATCTGGAGGAACGAGAGATCATTTATCGGATGGGCACCGATCCGCCCGAGCCGGAGCAGGTGTTCACACCGGAGGATCTGCTGGCGCTGCAACGCCGGGTCGATCAGGTGTTCGTCCACAACGCCCTGGTGGACTACGTGGTGCGGCTGGTGACCGCCACGCGGCGGCCGGTCGAGCATGGATTGTCCGATGTGGCGGAGCTGGTGCAGTATGGCGCCAGCCCACGCGCGTCGCTGGGGATTGTGCGCGCGGCGCGGGCGCTCGCGGTGCTCCGAGGACGCGACTACGTGCTGCCCACCGACGTGCAGGACATCACCCCGGACGTGCTGCGGCACCGGCTGGTGCTCAGCTACGACGCGCTGGCGGACGACATACCCGCCGACCACGTGGTGGCCCGGGTGCTGCAGGGTGTGCCCGTGCCCACCGTCGCCCCGCGGCAGGACGCCACCCCCCGTACCCAGGTGCCGCCCCCGCCGACGGGAACGACGGTATGACCGATCCGGCAGCCACCGGTCCGGGGCCTCCGGGGCGGAGCATGCTCAACCGGCTCCAACTGCTGGTCACGCGCCGGTTGGACGGGCTGCTGCAGGGGGAGTATCTGGGGCTGCTCCCCGGGGCGGGCACCGAGCTGGGGGAGTCCCGGGAGTACCAGGCCGGAGACGACGTCCGCCGGATGGATTGGCCGGTCACCGCCCGGACCACCGTGCCCCACGTCCGCCAGACTGAGGCGGATCGGGAGCTGGAAACCTGGCTGGCGGTGGACCTGTCGGCCAGCATGGACTTCGGCACCGCCGAATACCTCAAGCGGGACCTGGTGGTGGCGGCCGCCGCCGCGATGATCCACCTGACCGCCCGGGGTGGCAACCGCGTGGGCGCGGTGGTGGCCACCGGCCAGCGGTCGTGGCACCTGCCGGCCCGGTCCGGCTCCCGCGGCGCCCAGGCGCTGCTGCGCGCGATCGCGACCGTCCCCACCGGAGTCCCCGGCGACGTGGACCTGGCCGCGCTGATCGAACGACTGCACCGCCCCCGGCGCCGGCGGGGGCTGGCAGTGGTGATCTCCGACTTTCTGACCCCGCCCCACGCGTGGGTGGCGCCGCTGCGTCGGCTGGGGGCCCGGCACGAACTGCTGGCGGTGGAGGTGGTCGATCCCCGGGAGCTGGCGTTACCGGATGTGGGGGTACTGGATCTGATCGATCCGGAGACCGGCCAGGTACTGGAAGTCCAGACCGCCGACCCCCGGCTGCGGCAGCGGTACGCCGAGGCCGCCGCCGCCCAACGGGCCGCGATCGTCGCCGGGCTCCGCGCCGCCGGCGCCGGACACCTGCAGTTACGCACCGACCGGGACTGGCTCACCGATGTGGTCCGGTACGTGGCCAGTCGCCGGACCGCCCGGCGCCGGGGAGCGGCCGGCCCCCGAGCCGGGGCCGGTGGGCGTCCCCGGCTGGCGGCGGCCGGGGCCGGCGGGCGCCGGGAGGAGGCGGGATGATCCGGTTCCTGCAGCCGTGGGGGCTGCTGTCACTGCTGCCGGTGATGGGGATGGCCGGCGGCTACCTCTGGCGGCAGTGGCGGCGGCGCATGTACGCGGTGCGGTTCAGCAACCTGGCCCTGCTGCGGACGATCGCCCCGGCCCAGCCCGGTTGGCGTCGCCACCTGTCCGCCGGGGCGTTCCTGCTGGCGCTGCTGGCGTTGGCGCTGGCGGTGGCCCGGCCGGCGATGGAGCGACAGGAGCCGATGGAGCGGGCCACGGTCATGCTCGCCATCGACGTCTCGCTGTCCATGGAGGCGACCGATGTGGCGCCCAGCCGGCTGCAGGCCGCCCAGCAGGCGGCGGTGGATTTCGTCCGCCAGCTGCCGGACCGTCACCAGGTGGGGCTGGTGTCGTTCGCCCGTACCGCCCAGGTGGTGGTCTCCCCGACCACCGACCGGGACGAGATGGTCCGGGGGATCGAGAATCTCCGCCTCGCGGAGGCCACCGCCACCGGAGAAGCGGTGTTCGCCGCGCTGGAGGCGATCCGGCAGGTCCCCAGCGACGGGGCGGAAGGCCCACCCCCGGCCCGGATCCTGCTGCTCACCGACGGCTACCGCACCTACGGCCGGACCGTGGAGGAGGCGGCGCGGGCCGCGGTAGCGGCGGGAGTGCCGGTGTCCACGATCGCGTTCGGCACCGACCAGGGGGTGGTGGACATCGGCGGCCAGTTGTACCGGGTGCCGGTGGACCGGGAGTCGATGGCCCGGTTGGCGGAGGACACCGGGGGACGGTTCTATGAAGCGGCCACCGCGGCGGAACTGTCTGCGGTGTATGAGGACATGGGCAGCTCGATCGGGTACCGGACCGTGCCGTACGAGATCACCCAGTGGATGGTGGCCGGGGCGCTGGGCCTCGGCCTGCTGGCCGGCGGGCTGAGCCTGCGCTGGACCCCGCGCCTGCCCTGACCAGCGCCCACGCACCGCCCCACCCGGGGCCACCCACCCGCCCGGCGCCGGTCGACAGATCTTCGTTTATTGTGGCCTCGGTCCGTGTCAGGATGGCGGCCGTTGGCCGCCGACACACCGGGTGGAGGTGGTTCGGTGGCCCGTACCGTGCTTGTCACCGGCGGTAACCGAGGGATCGGGTTGGCGATCGCCGAGGCGTTCAGCAAGCAGGGCGACCGGGTGGCGGTCACCCACCGCGGCTCGGGCGCGCCGGTCGGCACATTCGGGGTCCAGTGTGACGTGACCGACCCGGAGCAGGTGGACGCCGCCTTCACCGCGGTGGAGGCGGAGCTCGGCCCGGTCGAGGTGCTGGTGGCCAACGCCGGCATCACCGACGACACGCTGCTGATGCGCATGAGCGAAGAGCAGTTCAGCCGGGTGATCGACACCAACCTGACCGGGGCGTGGCGGTGCGCCCGCCGGGCGGCCACCCGGATGGTCCGCGGCCGCTGGGGGCGGATGATCTTCATTTCTTCGGTGATCGGCCTGTTCGGCGGGGTGGGGCAGGTCAACTACGCGGCCAGCAAGGCCGGGCTGGTGGGGATGGCCCGCTCCATCACCCGGGAGCTGGGGAGCCGTAACATCACCGCCAACGTGGTCGCGCCCGGATTCATCCGGACCGAGATGACCGCCGCGCTGCCGGAGGAGCGGCAGCAGGAGTACCGCAAGGCCATCCCGGCCGGCCGGTTCGCGGACCCGGAAGAGGTCGCCCAGGTGGTCTGCTGGCTGGCCAGCGACGCCGCGGCGTACATCTCCGGGGCGGTGATCCCGGTCGACGGCGGCCTCGGCATGGGGCACTGATCCGTGAGGCGGCCTCCGCGAGGCCACCCGTGACCACCGGCCCGCCCACCGCGGGCGGGACCACCGGCATACGAAAGGGGACACGATGCTGGCCGGTAAGCGGCTGCTCATCACCGGAGTGCTCACCGACCAGTCGATCGCGTTCGCGGTCGCCCGGCTGGCGCAGGAGCACGGCGCCCGGATCGTCCTGACCGGGTATGGACGGCTGTCACTGGTGCAGCGGATAGCCAAGCGGCTGCCGGAGCCCCCACCGGTGATAGAGCTGGACGTCACCAACCCGGAGCACCTGGCCGCGCTGCCGGACCGGGTGCGGGAACACCTGGACGGGCTGGACGGCGTGGTCCACTCGATCGCGTACGGCCCACCGGCCACCCTCGGGGGCGGGTTCCTGGACGCGGGCTGGGAGGACGTGTCCACCGCCCTGCACGTCTCGGCCTACTCCTACAAGGCGCTGGCGATGGCGGTGCTGCCGCTGATGGGGCCGGGGAGCGCCCTGGTCGGGCTCACCTTCGACGCCAGCGTGGCCTGGCCGGCGTACGACTGGATGGGGGTGGCCAAGGCCGGGCTGGAGTCCACCAGCCGGTACCTGGCCCGGTACCTGGGCCCGAAGGGTATCCGCAGCAACCTGGTCTCCGCCGGGCCGCTGCGGACCATGGCCGCCAAGTCCATTCCCGGGTTCGAGGAGTTCGAGCAGGGTTGGCTGGCCCGGGCACCGCTGGGTTGGGAGCTGACCGATCCGGAGCCGGCGGCCAAGGCCTGCCTGGCGCTGCTGTCCGACTGGTTCCCAGCCACCACCGGCGAGATCGTCCATGTGGACGGCGGATACCACGCGGTCGGCGCCTAGGCCGGTGAGGGCCGGCTGAGTCCGACGGTTGAGACCGGCGGCACTCCCCCACGACCGGGGTGGCACCGTCCTGGTTCCGGTCTGGCACGATGGCCGGGTGGGGTACGACGCATTCCTGCTGCTGTCGTTCGGGGGTCCCGAACAACCGGCCGACGTGATGCCGTTCCTGCAGAACGTGACTCGAGGCCGGGGAGTGCCGCCGGAGCGGCTGGCTGAGGTGGCGGAGCACTACCACCACTTTGGTGGGGTGTCGCCGATCAACGACCAGTGTCGGGCGCTGCTGGCCGCGCTGCGGCCGGAGTTCGACCAGCACGGGCTGGCCGATCTGCCGATCTACTGGGGCAATCGGAACTGGCATCCGATGCTGGCGGACACCCTGGCCAAGATGCGCGACGACGGGATCCGGCGCGCGATCGCGTTCGTGACCAGCCCGTACAGCTCGTACTCCTCCTGCCGGCAGTATCTGGACGACATCGCCACCGCGCGGGCGGCGGTCGGGCCGGACGCCCCGGTGGTGCACAAGCTGCGGCACTACCACGACCATCCGGGCTTCATCGAGCCGTTCGCGGATGGGGTCCGGCAGGCGCTGGCCCAGCTCGCCCCGGCTCCCCGCGCGACCACCCGGCTGGTGTTCGTCGCCCACTCGGTGCCGATCTGGATGGCGGAGCGCGCCGGCCCCTCCGGGGGACGGTACGAGGCCCAGCTGCGGGAGGTGGCGCAGCTGGTGGCGCAGCGGGCCGCCCCCGACCTCGAGTGGGACCTGGTGTGGCAGAGCCGCTCCGGCCCGGAGCATGTGCCGTGGCTGGAGCCGGACATCAACGACCACCTGGAGACCCTGGCCGGTGCGGGCACCGAGGCGGTGGTGGTCACCCCGATCGGGTTCATCTCCGACCACCTGGAAGTGGTCTGGGACCTGGACACCGAAGCCGCCGGCACCGCCAAGCGGCTCGGGATGGCGTTCGCCCGCGCCGCCACGCCCGGCACCGACCCCCGGTTCGTGACCATGATCCGGCAGCTGGTGCAGGAGCGACTGGCGGGGGCCGGCCCGGAGCAGGAGCAGCGGTTGGGCGACCTGCCGATGTGGGACACCTGCGCCGACCACTGCTGTCAGCCGCCGCCGCGGCGGGGAAGCGGCGGGCGGGCCTAGCCGGATCGGGCCTAGCCGGGTCACCGCACCACCGGTCAGCGCAGCGGCGCGTTGCAGGCGGCCATCAGCGCCCGCCGGCAGGCGGTGGTCAGCGGCCGCAGCGCCTCGTCCCGTTGCCGGGCCTCGTAGGCGGTTACCGCCCCGCCGGGCGCGGTCTGCTGCGCCAGCGCCAGGACCCGGTCGAGCAGGCTGGCGCGGGCGTACAGGCGGCGGGCGCGGGGATCGAACACCGGGGGCAGCTCGCCAGCGTCGTCGTGGCGGCGTAGCGCCGCCAGCGCCCCGGCGAGTTCCGGCCGCCACTGGGCGATGTCGAGGTCGGTGAGGGCGGCGGTGGCCTGCGCCAGCGCGGTGGTCAACTCGCTCTCCGCCTCGCCCGGGGTGGGTTCGGTGCCCGCAGCGCCGGGGGGCGCCGGAGGCACCGGGAACGCCTGCCAGGTCACGGTCGCGAACTGCACCCCGGAACCGGAGGTGTAGGTGTGCACCGCCGGCACCAGGCCGGTGGCGCCGGCCAGCACTCCCTCGCCGGTGGTCAACGCCACCCCGGTGAACGGGGTGCTCGGGCCGGGGAGGCCACGCGGGTCGCCGGGGGCCGGTAACACCAACCGGATCTCGTCCGGGTGCAGACCGGACAGATCGGCCAGAGCCTCCCGCAGGGTCCGTTGTGCGGTCAGATCGTCAGCGGGTGCCCACAGGTGATCCTCGGTCGCTTCGATCTCGTCGATGACGTCGTCGTACGGGATGAAGCCGGCCCGCCACGCCCGCACCCAGGCGACGAATCGGGCTGATCGTCGAGTGGTGCGGCGCTGGTTGCCGATGGCCGAGGTCATGACCGCAAGGGTACGTGTTTCGGCCCGCGTGTGTCGGTCTCGTACCGGATCCGGCAGCGTGGGCGGGTGACCGCGGGCGGCATCAGTTTCGGCGCTGCGAGAACGGCGCGATCGTGACACGATCGAGTGGTGGCGGTGGTGGTATGGGCCGTGGTCGCGGTGCTCTTGGCGTTGGCCGAGGTGTTCACCGGCACCATGGTGCTGTTGATGCTCGCGGTCGGGGCGGTCGGCTCGGCGATCGCGGCGGGACTGGGGGCTGGCCTGTTGGTACAGATCCTGGTCTTCGCCGGAGTGTCCGCATTGTCACTGGTTGTCTTGCGCCCCGTCATTCGCCGTCACGCCCTGTCCAGCGAAACCGGCGCGGACGAGCGGCTGGCGGTGCAGCAGCTCGAGGGTGCTCCCGGGACCGTGGTGGAGCAGGTCACGTCGACCGCGGGGCTAGTCCGGATCAGCGGCGAGTTGTGGAGTGCGCGTTCCTTCGACGCCACCCAGGTGATTGAGCCGGGGGAGCCGGTGCGCGTCATCGAGGTGCGCGGCGCCATCGCCATGGTGTGGCGGGACGAGTTCGTCGACCTGCCCGACGAACGGAAACCGGAGAAGAGCTGATGGAGCTGGTACTGATCGTATTGGTAGCCGCGATCGCGCTACTGGCGGTGGTCTCGTTGGGCAAGGCGGTGCGGATCGTGCCGCAGCAGCGGGCCGATGTGGTGGAGCGGTTCGGGCGTTACCGGCGCACCCTGGGGCCCGGCCTGAATGTGATCATGCCGTTTGTGGACCGGGTGCGGACCAAAGTCGACCTGCGGGAGCAGGTGGTGAGCTTCCCACCCCAGCCGGTGATCACCTCTGACAACCTGGTGGTCTCCATCGACACCGTGCTCTACTTTCGCGTGGTCAATCCGAAGGACGCCACGTACGAGATCGCGAGTTTCATCCAGGGCATCGAGCAGTTGACCGTGACCTCGCTCCGGAACGTGATCGGGTCGATGGACCTGGAGAAGACCCTGACCAGCCGGGAGGAGATCAACCGGCACCTGTCGGTGAAGTTGGACGAGACCACCGGCAAGTGGGGGGTGAAGGTCACCCGGGTGGAGATCAAGGCGATCGAGCCGCCACCGACCATTCGGGACGCGATGGAGAAGCAGATGCGGGCCGAGCGGGACCGGCGGGCCGCGATCCTGAACGCGGAGGGGGTCAAGCAGTCCCAGATCCTCACCGCGGAGGGGGAGAAGCAGGCCGCGGTGCTGCGAGCCGACGGTGAGCGGCAGGCGCGGATTCTGCAGGCGGAAGGGCAGGCCAAAGCGATTCGGACCGTGTTCGACGCCATCCACTCCGCCAACCCGGACTCCAAAGTGTTCGCCTACCAGTTCCTGCAGGCGTTGCCGCAGATCGCCGAGGGGTCCGCCAACAAGGTCTGGGTGCTTCCGGTGGAGATCACCCGGGCGCTGGAAGGCATCGGCGGTGCGCTGGGCAACCTCGGCGCGCTCGCGGGCGGCGGGCCGCGCGCAGAGGGACAGGACGAGACCGTCGCCGCGGTGGCCGCAGAGGCCCGGGAGGCGGCGGCGGAGGCGGCCCGTGCGGCCGAGCAGGTGAATGAGGACGTCCGGCAGGCCGAGAGCACCGCCGGCGCCGGCCCGGCCGCCACCGGGCGAGGCGACGCCGCCGGTGACACCGGGCGCGGCGACACCGCCGGTGGCCCCGCGCAGCTGCCCGCCAACCCGGCCCCGGCGGCGGACCTGGGTGAGGAGGAGCGCCGCGCGCACCCCGCCTGACCTGGAATCGGGTGCGAGGAGGACGGTGGGCGAACGGACGGACCTGGCCCACCGCCCGGGTGCGGAACCGAGCCCGCCGCCGCCGACAATGAGCGGGTGGAACTGATCACCGATCCGGAGGATGAGCGGATCGCCGACTACCGGGCCCTGACCGATGTCGAGCTGCGGACCCGGTGGGAACCCCCGCACGGCTTGTTCATCGCCGAGGGTGAACTGGTGCTGCGGCGGGCGCTGCGGGCGGGGTACCGCCCCCGCTCGTACCTGCTGGACGTGGCCCGGGTGAAGGCGTTGGGGGAGCTGCCCGATGCCCCGGTCTACGCCGCCAGCCAGGAGGTGCTGCGGCAGATCACCGGTTTCCACGTCCACCGGGGCGTGTTGGCCTCGTTCCATCGGCGACCGCTGCCGGAGCCTGATCAACTGATCACCCAGGCGCGTCGGCTGGTGGTGTGCGAGGACGTCAACACCCACACCAACCTCGGCATGATCTTCCGGAGCGTGGCCGGGCTGGGTATGGACGGGGTGCTGCTGTCACCGTCCTGTGCCGACCCGCTGTACCGGCGGGCGGTCCGGGTCAGCATGGGGGAGGTGTTCGCGGTGCCGTACGCCCGGCTGCACCCCTGGCCGCAGGGGCTTGCCCGGTTGCGCGAGGCGGGGTTTTCGCTGCTGGCGCTCACCCCGGCCGCGGACGCGGTCCCGCTGCACCAGGTGCCGGCCACCCACCGGCGGCGGCCCGCGCTGCTGCTGGGGGCGGAGGCGCCGGGGCTGTCCGAGGCGGCGATCGCGGCCGCGGACCTGCGGGTGGCGATCCCGATGCAGCGGGGGGTGGATTCGCTCAATGTGGCCGCCGCGGCCGCGGTCGCCTGTTGGGAGTTGACCGCCCATCCCGCGCCGGAGCCCCACTGACGCCCGCGGCTGTCGCACCCGTAGCGGAAAATCGACGCATGCTGGTGGCGGCGGCCGATGACGGCAGCGGCGGGGGATGGCTGCGCCCGGTGGACGAGGCGGGCGCCCCGGCCGGTGCACCGGAGCGGGTCCCCGACCTGGCGGCCGCGGTGCGCCGGTGGGAGGCCGCGCATCGACCCCGTTGGCTGTGGGAGGCCACCAATCTAATCTATCCCCGGCTGCTGGCGGCGGGGGTACGGGTCGGCCGCTGCCATGACGTGACGCTGGTCGAGGCGTTGCTGCTGGGCTACGCCGGCCGCTGGGGGGAGCCCCGGTCGGTGGCGGCGATCCTGGCCCGCCGGGATGGGCGGCCGGTCCCGCGGGATCCCCCGCCCCCACCGCCCTGCCCGCCCAACCAGCAGCAGCAGGGCAGTCTGTTCGAGACCGTCGCACCGGTGCGGGAGGACCCTACCGGTGAGATCGTCACCGCTTATCTCGACCAGCAGGCCCGGATCGCCGCCACCGCCCACCCGGGACGGTTCCGGTTGCTGGTGGCCGCCGAATCCGCCGGGGCGCTGCTCGCGGCGGAGATGGGGCACGACGGCCTGCCGTGGCGTACGGACGTGCACGATGCGGTGTTGACGGAGCTGCTCGGCCCCCGGTCCCCGATGGGGGGATTGCCGCGGCGGCTGGCGGAGCTCGCGGCGGAGATCGCGACCGCGTTGGACAGTCCCGGGCTGCGCCCGGATTCGCCGGCGGAGCTGCGGCGGGCGTTCGCCCGGGCCGGGATCAACCTGCCCGATACCCGGGCCTGGACTCTCCGGGGGGTGGACCACCCCGCGGTACCGCTGGTGCTGGAGTTCAAGGAGCGGTATCGCATCTTCACCGCCCACGGGTGGGCGTGGCAGGAGGCGTGGGTGCACCACGGCCGGTTCCGGCCGGAGTACGTGCCCGGGGGAGTGGTCTCGGGCCGATGGGCGACCCGCGGCGGGGGTGCGTTGCAGATTCCGAAGGCGGTCCGCCGGGCGGTGGTGGCCGATGACGGATGGCGGCTGGTGGTGGCCGATGCGGGTCAGCTGGAGCCGCGCATCCTGGCCGCGGTCTCCGGGGATCCGCGGCTGCAGGCCGCCGCCGGGACGGGCGACCTGTACGCGGCGCTGGCCGCGGAGTCGTTCGCCGGTGATCGGGCGGCGGCCAAGCTGGCGCTGCTCGGGGCGATGTACGGTCAGACCGGTGGGGCGGCCCTGCCCGCCATCGCGGTGCTGCGGCAGCGCTACCCCATCGCCTGGCGGTACGTGGAGCAGGCCGCCCGGACCGGGGAGGCCGGGGGGCTGGTGCGCTCCTGGTTGGGCCGGACCTGTCCCCCGTCGGCGACCCTCGACCCGACGCAGCCACCGGTCCGCTCCGAGGCGGCCCGGGCACGCGGTCGGTTCACCCGCAACTTCGTCATCCAGGCCACCGCGGCGGAGTGGGCGCTGACCCTGCTGGCGGTGCTGCGGGCGCGGCTGGCCGCGTACGCGGCCACGCTAGTGTTCTTTCAGCACGATGAGGTGCTAGTGCACGCTCCGGAGTCTGAGGTGCCGCTGGTGATGGCGGCGGTGCGGGAAGCGGCCGCCGAGGCGGGCCGACTGTTGTTCGGCGCCACCCCGGTACGGTTCCCGCTCGAGGTCACCGCTGTACGGTGTTACGCCGATGCCAGGGCAACCGATAGGCTCCCGGAGGGCACCGGGACGCCCGGGTGACCCGGCCCCGTCAGGTCGCCAGTGGAGGTACGAGCTGAGCACCCCTTCGGAACCACCACCCGGTGCGGGTACGGTCGCCGGACTCGTGTTGGCCGCCGGTAGCGGCCGACGGTTAGGCGCGCCCAAGGCGCTGCTACGGCACGGAGACCGGCTGCTGGTGGAGCACGCCTTGCAGACTGCCCGAGCCGGTGGCTGTGATCCTGTGTTCGTGGTCCTGGGCGCGGCCGCCGATCAGATCCAGGCCACCGCGGCGCTGGACGGTGCCACCGTGCTGGTCAACAAAGCCTGGAGCACCGGGATGGCGTCGTCCTTGCGGGCCGGGCTGACCGCCGCGGAGGAGGCGGGGGTGACCGCGGTGGTGATCCTGCCGGTGGACATGCCGCATCTATCGGCCGAGGCGGTCCGGCTGGTGGCCGCCGCCTCGGATCCGGGGGCGCTGGCCTGCGGCACCTACCAGGGGCGGCGTAACTATCCCGTGCTGCTGGGTCGGCAGCATTTCTCCGGCGCATCCACCCTGGCCAGCGCCGACGTCGGGATCCGGGCCTATCTCCTGGCCCGGGCCGGGCAGGTGCAGGACGTGGCCTGCGACGAGGTCGCCGCTCCTGACGATGTGGATACCCCCGAGGACGCCGCGCGCTGCGGCATCGTGCTGCCGGATTGACCGACCGTCCGCCTCGACCGGTCCACTTATACTCGCCCTGTGTCGGCCCCACCCTCCGCGGAGGCGCCGGGGCCGCCCTGGCCTCCGGCACCGTCCTCCCCTCCGTCCACGCGGCCCGGGAATCCGGTCTCGGGCGCACCGTTCGCTGTGGTTCGCCACCGGAGGGTCACCGCGGGCTGGGCGGGAGTGCTCAGCCTGCTGCTGGCGGTGCTGCTGCTCCTCGGGCTGATTGTGGTCACCGGTGGGCTACGGCCAGTGCCGCAGACACCGTTGGCGACCCTCGCGGTGGATCAGATCAGCCGAGGGGAGCCGTGGAACGTCACGGTCACCGGTGCCCGGTTGGCTTCCGATCTCACCCCCGCCGCCTACCTACACGACCGCGCCCACCACTGGGTGGCGGTGATCGCCGAGGTGGAGATCACCGCGCCGGAGAGTCGAGCGGATCTCTTGGAGGTGGTGCGGCTGCGCGGGATCGACGGCCTGGGGGAGCACCCGGGCGCGATGGTGGAAGAGGGACTGGTACGACCGGACGCGGTGCTGCGGGTCCGGGACGCCGCCTCGGCGCGGCTGCTGCATCCGGGCCTACCGGAGCAGTTGGTGTTCCTGTGGGAGCGGGCTAGCGACGCCCCGCCCCCACCAGAGGTGACAGTGTTGATCATCGGGATGACCTGGCGGGAGTCGTCCCTGACCGGGGCCTGGGAGTGGCTGGACGCCGCCCCTCGCGCCCAGGTCATGGTGCCGTTGGTGGACCAGCGGTGACCGGGTTCGGCCGGCGGGTGGCGTCCGGGGTGGGCACCCTGGCGCTGCTGGCCGCGGTGGTCGTCAGCACCGGTGTGATCGGTGAGCAGCGGCTGAGCACCGATGAGCGCTACCGGGAGTTCACCGTCACCGGGGAGACGGGGACCTGGGTGTCCACCGACACCTTCCACGTCGAAGTGCGGTCCACCCAGGCCGCGGGGGTGGTCGCTGACCAGTCCGGGTGGCAGTATCAGACGTCCGGGGTGTGGCTGTTGGTCGAGGTGCGGCTGGTGGCGCGCACCGAACCGACCACGATCGGATACGCCGCCGTCCGGGATGACCGCGGGCGGACCTGGCGCGCCACCGATCGACTCGAGCAGCCGTTGCTGCACTGGAGCTATCCGCTCCAACCTGGATTACCGGTGGCGGCGACCCTGGTGTTCGAGGTGCCGACCGACGCCGCCTCCTCCCTGACGCTGCGCCTGAGCGAGCGGGCCGATCCGCGGATGCGGCTGGTGGTGCAGATCCCACTGCGGGTGCCGGCCACACAGGTCACGGCGGCCCTGGCGGATCCGGAGCCAACGGTGGTGGAGCCGCCGCGGCTCGTCGGGGAGGACGTGGACCATCCGGGATGGCGGCCGTGAGTACCCGGGGCGGATGGTGGCGGCGGAACCGGTGGGCGCTGCTGGCGCTGCTGCCGGTGTTGGCGGCGATGGTGCTGGTCAGTCCGGAACAGCCGCACCAGGTGTGGCGGTCCGCGCAGCCCCGGGAGCCAGTGGCGGCGACCGCGGACGGATGGGTGCGCTACGCCGGCGCCCGGCTGCGACTGCGCCACGTCCACCCGGCTGACCTGCGAGATCCAGTCACCGGCCGGGAGGTGTCGCTGCCGGCGGGGGTCCGTGCCTGGCAGGTCACGGTGGAGGTCGAGTGGCTGGTCGAGCCGTATCAGGCGTTGCCCGGCTGTCAGTGGTGGCTGGTGGACCAGTACGGCCGGCGGTACGGCGCGGACGCGTATGAGGTGCGCGGTGCCCAGCTCGGGGTGGACGGCCCCACCTACTGGGCGTCGGAGTGCCTGCCGGAGGAGAGGGACACGGTCGGGGACGTCGGACTGCTGCACGCGGTGTTCCTGGTGCCGGCGGAGGCCCGACCAGAGGTGATCCAGGTGACGCTGCGGGACCGGTTGCCGCGCTATGTCCGGTTCGACGTAGCGGAGTCGACGCGGGCCTGATCCCGCATCACCGCCCGATCGATCGCCGGGGCCAGGAGGCAGACCAGCAGCACATAGCTGACCGCCCGGTTGCACTCCTGTAATGGCCACGACAGGGGATACCAGACGGTGGAGAACGGTCGGGGACCGATGATGGCCCGCTGCAACTCCCACAGCCAGTCCTCAGTGGCCTGGGCGGCTACGAACGCTACGCAGAACACCAACATCGGGGCGATTCCGCCGCGTAGCAACATCCGGGCACCGGTCAGCAGCGGAGTGAACCGCTCCCGCAGGTCGGTGGTGAGTTTGTCCAGCGACCACCGCACCGTCTGGGGACTGGCCCACCAGCGGCGGGTCAACCGTTGATAGAGCTGCTGCTGGGCCAGCCGTGGCGCTACCGCCGGTGGGGCCTGGTGGCCGAGCACGATCGCGCCGATCGCCAGCCAGGCCACCGGGATGATGATGCCGGTATCGAGGTGAAAACTGATCCGGGTGAACCAGTGCAGGACCGGATAGCTGGCTAGCAGCTCCTGGAGCCGGTGCCCGAGGTCGCTCCAGAAGTCGTGGGCGGTGGACACCACCCGCCGCTGGGCCAGCCAGGGGGTTACCCGCTCCAGCAGCGCGTTGAGGCCCACCACACTGACCAGAGTGACCCACACGAGCTCCAGGTAGGCGCCGGGGATGCCTAACCACTGGTGCCGCTGGGTGAGCGACCACCGGGAGAGCAGCCACCGGGCCACGATGGCGACGATGACCACCCCCGCCAGGGAGGGGCTCAGCTCACCGGTCATCCGCGTCAGCGGATCGACCAGGTCACCGGCGGCGGTGCCCACGGACGCGAAGTTGCGGGTGATGCTGTCGTGGAGGACCCGGCTGTGGTAGTCGACGATGTCCTCGCGTAGGTAGTCCTCGAAGTAGTAGATGGCCATGAACGGCACGAGCACACTGCCCAGGTGGTTGAGCACCGATGGGGGGCGCCGGTGCGGATCGGTGCCGAGGAAGGGCAGGGAGGGGCGGACGGTACGCAGCATCAACACCAGCGCGGTCAGGGTGGTCATCGGGGCCAGGACCAGCACCAACAACCCCAGCTCGGCGTTGATCAGGCTGAGCCAGACCGCCAGCCGCATCACGAGTTCCCGGGCGACCACCCCGATGAAGAAGATCAGGAACAGCGTCGGCCAGTGACGGACGAAGAGCCGGAGCGCGGCCACCAGGAGCGACGGCAGCGAGGCGAGCGCGGCCACCAGGCCGGTGGGGTGGCGGTCGATCGCGGAGGGGGCCGCGGTAACTGGGTCGGCCGGTCGCTCCATGTCCACCATCCTCACCCGACCGGCGCCGGAAGCCGTTACTCCAGATTGTGGCGGGCGGTGGCCGGTGGTCGCATTCCTAGCACCGCTTCGGTCATCCGGCAAGCGGCGACCGCCGGCGCCACCTCGTGCACCCGGACGATCCTGGCGCCCAGCAGGATGCAGATGGTCAGCGTCGCCAATGTACCGGGCAGGCGCCGTTCGCGGGGCGCGTCCAGGGTCTCGCCGATGAAGTCCTTGTTCGACACCGCGACCAGGGTCGGGAAACCGAGCCGGGTGATTTCGCCGAGCCGGCGGGTCAGCTCCAGCGAGTGGTAGGTGTTCTTGTTGAGGTCGTGGCCGGGGTCGATCACGATCCGCTCGGGCGGTACCCCGCGCTGCTGCGCCAGCGCCACGCGCTGCTGCAGGAAGTCCGCCACCTCCGCGACCACGTCCGTGTATTGCGGGCGAGGGTACGGGGTGCGCGGGGCCGCCAGACTGTGGGTGATGATCAGGGTGGCGGGGCTGTCGGCCACCACCTCGGCGAGGGCCGGGTCATGGAGCCCGCTGGTGTCGTTGATGACGTCCGCCCCGGCCGCGATCGCCCGGCGGGCCACCTCCGGTCGGTACGTCTCGACCGAGATCACCACTGAGGAGTCTTCCCGGGTTGCTTCGACCACCGGCAGTATCCGGTCAAGTTCCTCCGCGACCGACAGTTCCTTCCCGGGGGCGAACGGCTGGCCGCCGATGTCCACCCAGTCCGCTCCTTCCGCCACCGCCGTCCGGGCCGCGGCCACCGCCCGGTCGAGCGCGAACGTGCGGCCTTGGTCGTAGAAGGAGTCGGGGGTCCGGTTGACGATCGCCATCACCGCCACCTGGCGGGAGAAGTCGAATTCGCGAGCGCCGATCCGGCGGTGGGGAATGGTGATCGCCGGTGGCGATGGGACGACTGGGCTGGGCTGCACGAGCATGGACCCTAGCAGTCGGGCCCGGTCAGGAGGCGGTATCACCGGTGATCGACCCGACGGCGGCTGGTTCCGGGGGGCCGGCGCGGGTGGGCACAACGATTCCGTATCGACCGGCGAATCCTCGATTGACTGGTTTCGCGGGGTCTGTTTGGCTGATGAACCCACCACCGACTATGGGGGGCCGATGGAGAGCCGGGCACGGCGCTGGCTGCTAGGGGTATTGCTGGTGCTGATGATGGCGCTGGCCGTGGTGGCCGCGCGTGGGTCAGGCCTGACCGGTGAGCCCCTGCCCGCTCCTTCTTCCGCCGCCGAGCTCCCGGCGGAGGAGGTGGCTCCGGGGGGCGGCTCGCCGCCGCCGTTGACCGCCGAGGCGGATGAACCTGAGTTACGCGAGTCCCCGTTGATCCGGTGGTTGGGCAACATGATGACCGCGCTGCTTCTGCTGCTGGCCGGCGGCATGGTGGTGTGGCTGCTCTACTATGCCGGCCACTACCTGCTCACCGAGCGGGTCCAGCGGAGAGTGATCCTGGAGGTCCCGGCGAGCCAGCCCGGGGGCGGAATGGTGCTGGAGGAGTTGCGGGACGTGATCCGGGCCAGCTTGGCCGATTTGGACGCTGGGGATGACCCGCGTCGCGTGGTGATCGCCTGCTGGCTGCGGTTGGAGCGGTTGGCGGCGGCGGCCGGCGCCCACCGGTTGGTCGCGGACACGCCGACGGATCTGGTGGAGCGACTCTTGGCCGCGCACCAGGTGGACGATCGGGCGCTGCGTCAGCTCGCGGACGCCTACCGGCTGGCCCGGTATGCCCCGGCCACGATCAGCCCGGAGGTGGTGGCGACCGCGGAGGAAGCGCTACGCACGATCGACGGGCAGCTGCACGTACGGCGCCCGGTGGAGCCGATGCGATGAGGCGCTGGCGACGGTGGCTCCGGTGGGGGGTGCCGTACCAGGGCTTCTCCGCCTCCTGGGTGGCCAAGCAGGCCGCGCTGGCGGGGGTGCTCGGGGCGCTGCTGGCCCTCCTGGTCTATCTGCAGCTGCGCGCCACCGGGCAGCACGTGCCGTTCGGTCAACTGTGGGCGCTCGCCACCGCACTGGTGTTACTGGCCTGGTTGATGGTGGCGCTGGAGCGCGCGCCCGGCCCACCTCCCCCGCCCGCCGACACCACCATTCCGCCGGCGTTGCCGTTTCCCCAGGTAGCGCGCTGGGAGCGCCGGCTATTAGCGGCCAATGACGATCCAGAGTGGTACGAGCGGGTGGTGCGGGATCGGATCCGGACCGTGGTGGCTGATCGGCTCCGGCTACGACATGGGATTCGGCTGGCCACCGAACCGGAGCGCGCCCGGGCGGTGCTGGGGGATCCGCTGTATGAGTTCTTGACCCAGCCGCTTACCCACGCCCCCGATCCCGTCGAACTCGCTCGGCTGCTGACCAGGATGGAGGAACTCTGAACATGTCCCGTCTCGACCCCGACCTGGGTCAGCCGACCGCCCCCTTGCCGCTGCCGGAGGTGTCCCGGTTGGCCACCACCGTGCTTGATCAGGTGTCCACGGTGGTGGTCGGCAAGCGCGAGCCGCTGGAGCTGATTCTCGCCGCGATCTTCGCCGGTGGCCACGTCCTGCTGGAGGACTACCCGGGGCTGGCTAAGACCCTGGCCGCCCGGTGCTTCGCCCAGAGTCTCGGGATGGACTTCCGGCGATTGCAGTTCACCCCGGACCTGCTGCCCGCGGACGTGACCGGGGCGTTCTTCTTCGACCAGAAGGAGCGGGAGTTCGAGTTCCGGCCCGGGCCGGTGTTCACGCACCTGCTGCTGGCGGACGAGATCAACCGGACGCCACCGAAGACCCAGTCGGCGCTGCTGGAAGCGATGCAGGAGAAGCAGGTCAGTGTGGAGGGGCACACGCGCCGGCTGCCCGCGCCGTTTCACGTGCTGGCCACCGCCAATCCGATCGAGTACGAGGGCACCTACCCGCTGCCGGAGGCGCAGCTGGATCGGTTCCTGTTGCGGGTGTCGTTCGGTTACCCGGACCGGGAGGAGGAGCAGGCCATCCTGCATCGCCGGATGGCGCGGCAGCGGGAAGAGGTCACGTTGCCGGCGGTGACCGACGCCGCCACGCTGCTGCGGGCCCAGCAGGCGGTGGAGCAGGTGGTGGTGGAGGACTCCGTCTGCGCCTACATCGTGGATCTCGTGGCGGCCACCCGCCGCCACCGGAGTGTGCAGGTCGGTGCCTCCCCCCGGGGATCGCTCGCGCTGCTGCTGGTGGCTCGCGCGCGGGCGGTGTTGGCCGGGCGGGACTATGTGACGCCGGAGGATGTCAAGACCGTCGCGCCGGCGGCGTTGGCCCACCGGATCACTCTCCGCCCGGAGCTGTGGCTGCGGCAGGTTGACCCGGCGGATGTGGTCGCCGAGATCTGTGCCGACACGCCGGCGCCGCCCTCGGAGGCGCTGCCGTCGTACCGGGGGCTCCGCCCGGACGCGGCCCCGGCCGCGGGCGGGGCCGCGGTCCCACGCCCGGCCACGCCCGAGGACGGTTCCTCGGGCCGGGACGAGCCGGATGATCCGGTCTACCGCTACACCCAGGGTGTGCAGCAATGACGAGGCCAGCGCGGGTGAGCGACTGGCGGGCTACCACCGCGCTGTCCCGGGCGGTCATCCTGGTGGCGCTGGCGCTCCTGCTCGGGGTCGCGCTGGGGCGGGTGGAGCTGGTGCTGTTGGCGATCCCGTTGGTGGTCGGCACCGGTTGGGCGTTGCTGGCCCGACCGCCTCAGCCGCCCCGGCCGCGGCTGGAATTAGACGAGCCCAGCACCGTGGAGGGTGGTCCGGTGCTGGCGCGGGTGGAGGTGGCTAACAGCGGCGAGCGCCCTCTGCTGTGCGTGGCTACGGTCCGGGTACCGCCCTGGCTCCGGCTGAAGCATGGCGTCGGTTACTACTCCACCCTGCTCCCGCCGCGTACCGGCACCACGATGCGGGTCGAAGGGAGGGTGCAGCGCTGGGGCGCCTATCGGCTGGGGCCCGCGGTGGCGCGGAGTGTGGCGGCGGATGGACTGTTGGTGGCGGACAGCGCGGTGATGCCGTCGCTGCCGCTGTCGGTGTATCCGGCGGGGGAGCGGTTCGACTCCACCCAGCCGTTGCCGCGGGCGAGGGGAATCACCGGCACCCACCGCTCCCGCCGCCCCGGCGACGGCGGGGAGCTGGCCGAGGTGCGGCTGTTCCACACCGGGGACCGGCTGCGGCGGATCAACTGGCGGGTGAGCCACCGCACCGGTGCCCTGCACGTGAACACCACCTGGGCGGATCGGGACGCGGATGTGCTGCTGGTGCTGGACGTGCGGCACGAGACCGGGAAGTCCGGTGGGGTGGATGGTCGCGTCACCGCGTTGGACCAGACGATCCGGGCGGCGGCGGCGATCGTCGAACACTACGCCCAGCAAGGTGACCGGATCGGACTGCTGGAGTTCGGCACCGGCCTGCGCCGGCTGCCTAGCGGTACCGGTAGGCGCCATTTCCGGGCCGCGCTGGAGTGGCTGGTCCGGGTCGACCCGTTCCCGCGGGCACTCTCCCTGTCGCCTCGACTGCTGACCACCGCGCTGCGGCCACCGCACGCACTGGTGATCGTGCTGACTCCGTTGCTGGACACCGATGTGGTCGGTTTCCTGGCGGGCCTGGCGCGTACCGGCCGGTCGGTGGTGGCGGTGGACACGCTGCCGGCGGGGGCGGCGCCGCCGCGCCGGACCACCTGGACCGAGCTGGCGGTGCGGCTGTGGTGGTGGGAACGGGCGAACACCATCGACCGGCTCCGGAATGTGGGGGTGCCGGTGGCGCGATGGCAGGGGATCGGCAGCCTGGACTTGACGTTGCGGCACGCCTACCAGATGTCGGCCCGCTCCGCGAGGGTGGTGGCCCGATGAGCTACTGGCAGAGCCAGCCGCTGGTGGAGCGGCTCATCTACTACTACCAGCGGACCCGGGCCTGGGCGCGGCGCGCCACCGTCGCCGGACTGGCGGTGCGGATCGTGCTGTGGTGGACCGGGGTGGGGGTCGTGCTGGTGGCTTTCCCGCACCCGGTCGCGGTGCTGATCGGGGCGGTGCCGGCGTTGGTGGCGGCCGGACGGCCCGGCTCCCACTGGGGCACGCTGCTGTTGGCGGTGGCGATCGGGGCGACGGCGGTGCGGTTGGCTAGTGGCCTGCCGGACCCGTCGGTGATGTCGCTGGTGCTGCTCGCAGGTGTGATCTATCTGCATCATTCCATTTCGGCCTTGGCCGCCCAGCTGCGGACCGACACCGTGATTCCGCCCCGGGTCCTCTGGTGGTGGGCGGGGCGGATCGGGGTGGTGTGGCTGGTCTCCGCGGTGGTGGCGTTCCTGGCAAGCGGGCTATCGACCCCGAGGTGGTCGGCGACCGGGTGGGTGCTGGCCGGGACCGGGGCCGCGGTGGGGACGGTGGTGCTGCTGATCGCGGCCCGGCACCAGTGGCGGCCGGAGCCAGCCGAAGAGAAGCAGTAGCAGCGCCCCGCACAGGTAGAGCGCCAGCGCACCGGCCGGCAGCCCCACCGGGCCATGGTCGGCCGGCCCACTGACCGCGATCCCCAGCAGCCCGCCCACCGCGGCGGCGTACCCGGTCAGCGCCGCGGGCCGGGCAGCGGCCCCCCACCGGGCCGTCGGTCGGGGTGAGGTACGGACCGGGTCGGCGGTTTCGATCCGCCCGACCACCGCCACTACCGCCAGCAGCACCACCGAGAGGGTCGCCAGCCACGGCAGCCGCAGCGCCAGCCAGGCGCCTGACCCCACCGGCGTGGTGGGTAGCCAACCGAGCGCGGCCAGCAGCCCGGCGCCGATCACCGCCGCCACCATGTGCCAGAGGAACACGGTCAGGACGACCGTGTTGACCGCCACCACCGCCTGCCAGAGGCGGCGGCGGGTCAGCCACCGTTCCGCGAGCGGGCGCAGGAGCAGCACCAGCCCCAGTTGGGTGGTGGTCAGCACCAGCAGCGCCAGGCTGGGAGGGGCGGTGTTCTGCCAGCCCGCCCCCGGTACGGTCACCATGCTCACCGGATACGGGCCGACCACGGTGAGCAGCAGCAGCCCGACCAGGCCGGTCGCGGCCACCGCCGCCGCCGGTCCGGCGCGTTGGGGCAACCGGCCGGCTTCCCAGGCCATCCCCACGAGGTAGATCGCTAGCCAGGCGAAGAGGTAACTGCCGTACGCCAGCTCGGGGCGATCGGTGAGGCGTAGCCCGTCACCGATCGCGACGGCCGCGGCCAGCACTCCCGGTGCCGCCCACCCGGCCCGGCGGTACCAGGCACGGGCCAGCGGGGTCAGGCCGACCACCGCGAGGTAGACGACGAGAAACCACAGCGGGATGGTGGCCAGCCAGATCGCGCGGCCGAGCTGGTCGGGGTCTACTGTGGCGACACGGGCGGCCATGGCCCCGGTGGCCAGCGCCAGCAGCAGTCCCGTGGTGGGGGCGATCAAGCGGGTTCCTCGGGCCAGCAGCCAGTCGGTGGTGGTGCGTCCCCGGCGGTGGAAGGAGGCCAGCGAGGCGGTGTTGACGTACCCGCCTACCAGGAAGAACACCGGCATCACCTGGAACAGCCAGGTGATGGGATGGGACCAGGGCACCACCGCGAGCGCGCTGGTGCCGGTCAACCGGCCGGTGGGGTCGGGGGCGATCGCCACGATCAGCCAGTGGCCGAGCACCACCGCCAGGATGGCTCCGGCCCGCAGCAGGTCGAGGTAGCGCACCCGGTGCGCGGGGGTGCGTGCGGCCAGTTCGCGGATGCCCGCCACCCTGCCAGCTTGCCGGAACCCACCCGGGTTGTCCGGGCTCCGGTCAAGGCGCCTAGCCGAGGACGGCCGGGTCGAGCTGGGGGCGGTAGCCGGCGCGGAGCGCGGCCACGCTCGTCGGCGGGGTGATCACTCGGACCTGTCCGGAGCGGGGTCGGGGCAGCGGGGCGGCGTATCCGGCGGTAGTCCACGGCACCACCGCGTCCCCGACGACCAGGGCGGGCCGTTCCGTCAGAGAGGTGGGTACGGGGGCGGCAGGGTCGCCGGTCGGCACCGCCGCGTGGGCCGGGGCGGCGGCGTCGTCGAGCAGCACGAAGGTGCCGTCGGGCAGTTCTGCCCACGGCATCGGATGCCACCGACGGCGGTGCGTGCCGCGGATGAGGCGTTCCGAGTGCAGCTGTCGGTCCAGCTCGACCGCGCGTGGGGGCGGCTGGCCGGTGGCGGCGGCCCAGGCGTCCCGGTAAGCGGTGTAGTCGGCCCGCCGGCACAACGCGCACGGGCGGTGACCGGCCGCCAGCGCCACCGCTTCATCGTGGAAGAACAGCAGCGTGAACCGGCCTGGCGCCCACTGTGGTAGCCGCCAGTCCCGAAACCGCAACGCGCAGGTGATCCACAGGCTGCCTCGGTGAAACCGCACGATCTCGGTGCCGTGGTGCAGGTTGCCGCGATTACCGGTCCACGCGCCCCGCAGGGGAATCGCCACGATTTCTCCGGTTGGGGTAACTCGATTCCGTTTTGGGATGATCACACATCGGCCCTCCGGTTAGCTACTCTGGCAACTGCCTTGGACATGTTTCTGCCTGAACCACCCCGGATGGCGGCTTCGACAGCCTATCCGGAGGATGACCTACGGCCCGGCGGTGTCGATAGGCTCTCTTCACTGTGGCCGCGCCCCGCCGATCAGCCGGTCCCGGCAGGGGCGGTCCCGGCGCGACCTGGAGTCCGATCGGGAGAGTGGGACCATGACTGACCAGCGACCGTGGCTGCTCGTGGTCGGGGCAGGTGAGCGACCGTTCCGGGAATATCTACTCGCCTCGATCGGAGAGCGGTACCGGGTGCATCTGCTGACCGGCAAGGAGCCGGACTGGGAGCGGCCCCACCTCGCCGGGTGGACGGTGCTGAGCAATCCGCTGGAGACGGTGGACGCCACCGAGATGATCGCCGCCGCGCGGCGGCTGCCCGACCTGGCCGGGGTGCTGGCCTGGGACGAAGCCCGGGTGCTGCAAGCGGCGAAGATCGCCGAGGCGCTGGGACTGCCCGGCGGCGATCCCGAGGTGGCGATGCGCTGCCGGGACAAGCAGCGCACCCGGCAGGCGCTGGCCGCGGCGGGGGTACCACAGCCGGAGTCGGCGCTGGTGTCCTCGGTGGAGGAGGCGTTGGCGGCCGCCGAGCAGATCGGCTACCCGGTGGTGCTCAAACCTCGGGCGATGGCGGCCAGCCTCGGAGTGGTGCGGGTGGATACTCCGGAGCAGCTGACCGCTCAGTTCACCTTCGCGCGGGACACCACCGTCCCCGGAGCCTGGCAGTACGACGCCGTGCTGGTCGAGGAGTGCCTGACCGGCCCCGAGGTGAGCGTGGACGCCGCGGTGCACGCCGGTGAGGTGCTGCCGATGTTCACCGCCCGCAAGGAAGTGGGCTACCCGCCCTACTTCGAGGAGATCGGCCACCTGGTCGACGCCACCGATCCGCTGTGGGACGACCCGAAGCTCCGGCAGGTGCTGGTGGAGACCCATCGGGCGTTGGGGCTCACCGACGCGATGACCCACACCGAATTCAAGCTCACCCCGGCCGGGCCGAAGGTGATCGAGGTCAACGCGCGCCTGGGCGGCGATCTGATCCCGTACCTGGGGATGCAGGTCACCGGGATCGATCCCGGCCTGGTGGCCGCGGCGGTGGCCTGCGGACAGCGGCCGGAGCTGACCGTCACCCGACGCCGGGTGGCGGCGGTGCGGTTCTTCTACGTGTCCGAGGAAGACACCACCATCGCGCGGGTGGAGTTCGACCCGGCGGCGTTGGCGCCCGGCACCGAGACGGTGGTGATCGCCCGACCGGGGGCGGTGGTGTCGCCCCCACCGAAGGGCACCGCCTGGGGGCGGATCGCCGCGGCGAGCGTGGTGGCGGACACCCCTCAGCAATGCCAGGCGGCGCTAGCGGCGGCCGAGGCGGCGTTGCGGGTACAGGCAGCGGATCGATCCCAAGTGAATAACTGATCGGCGCCGGCGGGATGAGCGGCGAGGAAGGAGCGGAGTGGGCGTGAGCACCGACCAGGCCGACGCCGGGCACGCCGGCGTTTTCCAGACCCTGCGCCAGATGCCGCGCTATACCCGGTTCGCTCTGTTAGGAGTGTTCGTCAACCAGCTTGGCGCGTTCCTCCAGGCGTTCATGGTGCTGTACCTGACCTACCGTGGCTTCAGCGAGAGCGAGGCCGCGCTGGCGTTGGGCGCGTACGCGGTGGGAGGAATCGTCGGCACCATCGGCGGCGGCTGGTTCACCGACCGGCTGGGCACCCGCCTGACTATCTCGGTAGCGGTCACCGGGGCGGCGCTGATGACCCTGTCGGTGACCGTCCTGCCGTCGATCAGCCTGATCGTGGGGGCGGTGTTTCTGGCCGGCGGGCTCACCCTCGTGTCCCGGCCCGCGGTGACCGCGCTGCTGCTGAAGTCGGTGCCCGAGGCCCGGCAGGTGATGGTGCAGGCGATGTTCCGCACCGCGCTCAACGGGGGCGCCGCGTTCGGCCCGATGCTGGCGGCCTGGCTGAGCACCATCCACTGGAACCTGGTCTTCTACGTGGAGGCCGCCGCCGCGATCAGCTATGGCTTGATCGCGCTGTTCCTGTTCCCCCGCAAGCAGGAGGAGCAGGTGGCGGCGAAGTCGGCGGCGGAGACCGCCACGGAGTCCGCGGACTCGGCGGAGGCGCCCAAGCCAGCCGGGGCGTTCCTGAGCATGATCCGGGATGTGCGGTACGCCGGCTATCTGCTGCTGATGTTCGGCAACGGCGTGATCCACATTCAGTTCTATGCGGTGCTACCGCTGATGGTGGAGGGCCAGGGCATGCCCACCTGGGTCTACAGCTCCGCCATCACCGCCTCGGCCACGTTGGTGATCACCACCGAGCTATTGATCACCAAGGTGACGCAGAAGTGGGCGATCTGGGCCGCGGTACTGATCGGATGGTTGCTGTTCATCGGTGGCCGGGGCGCGTTGGGGCTCTTCGAGCTGGTCACCGGCGCCAGTCTGGTCGTGGTGATGCTGGTGCTCGTCACGGCGTCGATGGTCAGCGGGCTGGGCCAGATCATCGGGGGCCCGGCGGCGTTCGCCTACCCGGCCCGGGTGGCGCCGACGCACGCGGTCGGGACCTACGTCGGGGGAGCGCTCGGTTCGTTCCAGATCGGATACGCGGTCGGCCCGATCGTCGGGGTATGGCTGTGGCACCAGGTCGGGGGCCCGTTCTGGGGGCTGCTGCTGATCGTCGGCCTCGCCTTGAGCGGACTGCTGGTCTGGTCGATGCGGGCGCCGCTGCGCGCGCGTAGCAGTTCCGCCCCGGCCCCGGCGGCCCAATCCGATGATCCAGCGCCAGCGTCGGCGACCAAGTGAGGAGAAGCCATGGCAGACCACCGATTCGAAGCGGGCGGGCCGATCATCCTGATCGGGTACTCGGGCGCGGTGCTGGCCACCTTGTCCACCTACCTGCCCGAGCGGTCGTTGATTTTCGTGGACGAGCCGGATGTGCTCCGGAAACGGAACGCGTACGCGCTGACCGCGGACTCGCCCACCCTGCGGGAGCTGATCGAGTGGGAGTACCTGCGGGCAGACGAGGACCCCGCGTACGGGGCGGACTGCTTTTACCACCGCTACCGGGATCTACAGCCGCGGGCAGTGGTGCCGATCATTGAGTACGGGGTGCCGTTCGCCGCCCGGCTGGCCGAGCGGTACGGGGTCCGCGGGGCCGGATACGGGGCGGCGTTGGCGCTGCGCGACAAGGCCCGGCAGCGCGCGATCACCGCGGCGGCCGGGATCGCCAACCCACGCTCGGTGGCGGTCACCGGCCCCGACCAGCTCCAGCAGTTCCTCACCGAGGTAGGCGGGCCGGTGGTGCTCAAACCGGCCAACCGGCAGGGTTCCCTGGGCACCCAGGTGGTGCATCCAGGCGACGACGTGGCCGCGGTCTGGCACGCCTGCCTGCGGCAGGACGAGGGCGTGTTTGTGCCGGACCGGCCGATGCCCCTCCAGATGCTGGCCGAAGAGTACATCCACGGTGACGAGTACAGCGTGGAGATGATGGTGGAGGCGGGCCGGTCCGCGTTCGGCGCGGTGACCCGCAAGTACCTCTACCCGGGGGTACGCCCGGTGGAGCAGGGGCATCTGCATCCGGCCGACATCGACGACGCGTTGACCGCCCGGCTGTTGGCCGACACCGAGCGGGTGGTGCAGGCGGTCGGCATGAACTACGGATTCGTCCACTGCGAGTGGATGGTCCGAGAGGGAGTGCCGTACTTCATCGAGTGCGCCGGCCGGATGGCTGGGGACGGCATCATCGAATTGGTCCTGATGGCCTGGGACTACGACGTGGTGGGGGAGTTCTACGCGATGATGCAGGGTAGTGCGCTCACCATCACCCCACCGGAGCGCGCCACCCGGTACGCCGCCGCCTGGACCTCAGTGGCCGACACCCCCGGCGTGGTGGCGGCGGTGGATGGGATCACCGACGCGGAGCAGGTGCCCGGGGTGCGTACCGCCGCCACCCTCCCGGTGGGCAGCCGGGTGCATGGGCTCACCGGTTCGGCCGACCGGGTGACCCTGGTGACCGCGGCGGGGGACACCCCGCAGGCGGCGCTGAGCAACGCGCAGCACGCGGTCTCTCTGCTCAAGGTCACGGTCCGACCGGAGGAGTAGGCCCGCGCTCTCGGCCCGCCCCGGAGTGGTGCCTGCTCCGGGGCAGGCCGAAGTCGAGCGCGGTGGCCTTACGGGTCAGGCGGTGGCCTGGGCGAACATCGCCGCCACGCACCGGTGGGCGTCGTGGATCGGTCGGGAGAACACCCCGGGGGAGGGCACCAGATTGGTGTAGTAGGTCGCGCCTTCACACAGCGGCCCCAGCACCCACAGCCGTGACTCCGGTGTGCCATCGGCCCGCACCGGGTGGTGCGCCGAGTCGATGTCCAGGCCGGGCAGGTGGGGGTTGTCCGGCCGGAAGGGGCGGATCCAGCCGCGCCGGTGCAGGCCGGCCAGCAGCGGGCTGGCCGAGTCCGCCACCGACGGCAGGGACAGGTTCGCTACGCACAGCCAGTCCACTTCGGTGTGGTAGGGGGTGTCCAACCGGGTGGAGCTGATCAGCCACCGTTCGGACGCCGCCTCCCACCGCACCTCGGGCGCGGGCCCGAACGGCGCCTCGGCGATCCCGTCGGCCAGCAGGGTCAGCAGCTCCACATGCCGTTCGTACTGTGGTCCGACCACGGCGCGGTTCAGCATCGGCACGATCCGGGCGTGGAAGTCGTCCAACGAGGCGGTGGTCAGCCCGCCGTAGTCCACGGCGTGCCGGAAGGTGTCCCGCAGCGCCCGCAGCACGTCCAGGGCGGCCTTGACCGGGCTGCTGGTCAGGCCGCGCCGCCCCTCGACCAGGTCGGCCTTGACGACTTCGATCAGCCACTTCTGGTACGCGGACCGGTCCGCGCAGAGCATCCCGGCCGCCCCTTCGAACGCGGCCAGCGCGTCGAACCGGCCCCGCTGGTGATCCAGCTGGTCGAGCAGCGCCGTCACCTCGGCGAGGTCGGCGGCGGTCGCCAGCGCCTGCTCCAGCCGCTGCGCCGCGGCCGGGTCCGCGTGCCGGAGCTCGCACCGGCGGTAGGCCACCCGCATCTCGGCCAGCACCAGGGGGAGCACGTCGGCGGTGAAGTCCAGCGGGCCGCGCTGGGCCCGGAGCGCGTCGATCGCGGCCGGGGTGAATACCACCGGGTCGTACCGGTGGTCGAACCGGGCCACCGCGGGCCGGGCCCGGCAGGGTAGGCCGGAGCGGGAGTAGAACAGCATCCGGGGTTCCCGCCCACTGGGCAGGTATTGGCATTCATCACCGTTATGGATGAACCGTCCTCCGCGCCCCACCGTCAGGGTGGACATGATGTCCATCGCGGACAGCCCAAACCCGCCGATCGCCACCGTCTCCCCGGGGGCCACCCGGGCCAGTTGCGCGGGCAGCGGGTACGGCGCGTCGATCCGCCGGTGCCCGCCGGGGCCGGGGGTGGAGGGGCGGTTGTCGGTGTAGCCGGTGGTCAGGAACGCGTAGTCGACCGGGAACTCCGCGCCGGTGGCCAACCGTACCCGCATCCGGCCATCCGGCCCGTCCGCCAGGTCCACCGCCTCGGCCCGGTGCAGCCGGAGCTGCACGTGGGCGGGGCAACGGCGCTGGAGCTCGGTGAGGAACCAACCAAGATATTCGCCCAGCACCCGCCGCGGGAGGAAGTCGGTGGGGCGCACCGGCCGACCCTCGGTGCCGACGGTGAAGCCGTCGGGGGCGATCCGCAGCCCACGCGCGGTCACCCACTCGTACAGGCTGGGACCGGGGGCACCGGCGGCGTCGCCCACCGTGGCCGAGTCGGGGAACATCGACACCTGTGAGGCGGTGGTGTTGAGCAGCAGGTAGTCCGGCTGATCGGTGGTGTGGATCCCGGCCCCGTCCCCGCGCGGGTCGATCAGCTCCACCTGGATCGGTCCGTACGCCGCCCCGGCCTGATCAGCGAGGGTGACGATCCGTTCCACTACGCTCAGGCCCCGCGAACCGAGCCCGATCACCGCCACCGTCCACCCGCGGCTCATTCCGCACCTCCTTGCTCGGCCGGTGTGATCCGGACGGTCAGCGCCTCCCGCCCCGCGTCGGCCGCGGCCGCCGCCTCCCGGTGATCGCGGCCGGTGGCGATGACGTACCCGAGCCGGTCCTGGAAGGAGTGGCGCAGCACCAGCGCGCTACCCGGCGGGCGGGTGATCTCCACGTGCACCACCCCGGGCACCGCCCGGGCCGCCGCCACCCCGGCGACCTCCACCAGCCGGCCGGCGTGCGCCGCCACGAGGAAGCGGATCGAGGCGGCCTGCTCCCGGACGGGGGCGGGTTTCTCGGGGCGCCCCGCCGCCCGGGCCACGGTCAGCCGGATCAGGTCCACCCCGATGGCCTCCGTCACCACCCGGGGGATCATGCCGCCGGCGAGGCGGGGATTGACCTCCACAATGCGCGGCCCGGTCGGCGTCAGCCGCAGCTCCACATGGGCCGGTCCCCAGCCCAGCCCGAGCGCCCGCAGCGCCGCCACCGCGGTGTCGGCCACCGCCTGCCGGTCGCCCGGGGACAGGGGGGCGGGGAAGTCATGTCCCACTTCGATGAAGTACGGCTCAGGGCCGAGGTACTTGCGGGTGATGCCGACGACCTCGTCGTCGAAGGTCTCCACGGAGTACTCGGTGCCGGTGAGGTACTCCTCGACCAGCACCGCCTCCTGCGGCGGCAAGCCGAGGGCCGCCGGGTCGGCGGTCAGCACCGTGGCCGCTGCCTGGGCCACCTCATCGGGGTGGCCGCATCGGCGGGTGGCGACCGAACCGGAGCCGGCGACGGGTTTGACCACCACCGGATAGCCGATGCGGTCGGCGGCGGCCACCGCATCGGCGACCGTGCGCGCGGCCTGGGAGGCGGCGCTCGGCACCCCGGCCGCCTGCAGTAACTGCCGCTGGCGGGACTTGTCGCGGCACTCCCGGATCGCCGCCGGGTCCGGGTGGGGCAGGTCGAGCGCCCGGGCCAGTTCGGCGGCGGTAGCGATGAAGTACTCGGAGCTGCTGGTGATCCCGGCGATCGGCCCAGGCAGCGCCGCCACCGCCGCCCGCACCGCGGCCGGGTCGGTGGTGTCCACGACCCGGGTGTCGATGCGGTCGGTGGCCAGGTAGGGGTAGCGCTGGGGATCCCGGGCCAGCACCACCGGGGTGAGCCCGAACTCCCGGGCTCGGGCACAGAACAGCCGTCCGGACCCGGTGGTGTTGCTCTCCACCAGCACGAACCAGCTCATGCGCGGCTCACCGTCCCCCTCCGTCGGCCAGCAGTTTCTCCACCGCGGTCGCCAGCGCCGCATCCGCGGCCGCCAGCGACTCCCGCCATTGCCCCACCCAGCGCCGGTGCGCCTGCCAGCGGTCGCAGCCGGTGCTCCACAGCGGATCGATCGCGCCCGGCCCGCCGCCGTACCGGTGCTCATCCACCCGCGTGGGCAGGTCGTCCCCGGCCCCGGCCAGCAGGTGCCGCCACTGCGGTGGGCCGTGCTCGATGAGGGAGGAGGAGCCGGCCGCCACGGCCTTCCGCACCGCCTCACCCACCTGCCGGTGGGCGGTCCGGAACGGCACCCCCTGCCGGACCAACCGGTTGGCGATCGCGGTGGCGGCGGTGAACCCGGTGGCGGCCCGGTCGTGCATCCGCTCCGGCTGGGGGCGGGCGCCGCTGACGAGTACCTGGCTGAGTAGCACCGACTGTTCGGCGGCGGTCAACGCCGGCCAGATCCGGTCGGTGGCCTCGGTACCGACCTCGATGGTGTTGGTGAACGGGGTGGTGGCCATGGTGCTGGCGGCGGCGGTCCACGCGCCCACCGCCTGCCCTGCCTTGGCCTTGACGTGCTCGAGGAGGAACGCGTTCCGCTTCTGGGGCATGGCGGAGCTGCCACCGACCAGTCGGTCCGGGAACCACACGAACCCGAACTCGGTGGTGCTCCACAGTTGCAGGTCGGTGGCGAGCCGGCTCAACACCACCGTCAGTCCCGCGGCGGCCGCCGCCAACCGGAGCAGGCTGTCCCGGCTGGCCACCGTGTCCAGCGCATGCTCCACCGGAGCGTCGAACCCGAGCAGGGCCGCGGTACGGGCCGGGTCGATCGGTAGATCGGTGCCGGCGACCGCGCCCGCCCCCAGCGGGCAGACCCGCAGCCCGGCGGCGGCGGCGATCAACGCGTCCAGCTCTCGGCTGACCGCGCGGGCCACGCCCAGCAGGTAGTAGCCGTAGGTGACCGGCATGGCCGCCTGGAAGTGGGTGTAGACCGGCATCACCACCGATCGGTACGCCCGGGCCCGGGACAGCAGCACCGCCTCCAGCCGGACCGTCTGCTCCACCAGTTCGAGCACCCGCTGCCGGGCGGTGAGCGCGGTGAGGGTGGCCTTCAGGTCGTTGCGCGACCGACCGGAGTGCAGCACGCCCCCGATCTCCGGGCCGAGCTGTTCGATCAGGTAGCCCTCGTACATCAGGTAGAGCCCGCGGGGGGCCGGGCGGCCGTGCAGCGGCCGGAATTCCTGGCGGGCGAGCTCCGCCATGCACGTCAGCAGCGCCCGGGCCGCGTCGGCGGGGATCAGCCCCCGCTCCGCCAGCATCACCACGTGCGCCCGGTCCACCTGCAGCATCGCGGGCAGTTCCGCGGCCAGGCTGGCGGGGGAGAACTCGCCATAGACCACGCGCTGGGTCCGAGGACCGAGCTGCCCCACGATCCGACCGGTGGCGGCGCTGCGGTCGTGAGGAACGCCGCTCATGCCCCGGCCTCGCCGGTCACCAGGGCGGGGGAGGTGCCCATGACCTCCTGGTAGGAGCGTCGCCCCCACCGCATGCACGCCCATCCGCTGTCGACCGGGATGGGGTGCTCCACCTCGGTGGGCCGCTCCGGCAGCGTGAACGGCAGGTGGCCGCGGTCGGTCAGCCACTGGTCGTGGTAGACGGTGTCCTGGTAGCGGTAGCCTTCGTCCGGCATCATCACCACCGTCAGCGCGCCCGGGTTTTCCTGCGCCCACCACCGGCCGACCAGGTAGGCCGCGCCGCTGGTGGGGCCCATGAACAGTCCGTGCCGCTGGTGCAGTTGGCGGGTGGCGCGGTAGGCGGCGGTGGCCGAGCACCAGTGCACGTCGTCGAACACCCGACGGTCGAGGTTGCGGGGGAACATGCTCATCCCGAGGCCGCGAAGTTCCCGAGGGCCGTCCGGCTGGCCGAACAGGATGCTGCCGAAGGTGTCCACCCCGATCGCCTGACAGTCCGGTAGGACCGAGCGGAGGTTGGTGACGGTGCCGCACATGGAGCCACCGGAACCGACCGGGCCCACCACGCAATCGATTTGGCCCAGCGTCTCTACCAGCAGTTCGGCCACGAGGGCGTACGAGCGGGGGTTGTCGGGGTTGGTGTACTGCTCGGGGCAGAAGCTCTCCGGCAGCTCGGCCCGGATCTCGGCCAGTCGGGCCAGCCGGGCCGCCTGGAAGCCGCCGGGGACCGCACCGGCCTCGGGCGGGACCCGCTCCACGGTGGCCCCGAGGTCGACCAGGCGTCGGTACAGCCGGTCATCGATCACCGGGTCGCTGACCAGGATCAGTCGACGGCGCATGTGCACCGCCTGCATCGCCAGCGCCAGCCCGAATGTGCCCGAGGTGGTCTCGATGATCACTGTGTCTGGTCCCAACCGCCCCTCCTGCTCTGCGCGGCGCAGGATGTAGCGGGCCGGGACCATCTTCATCAGCGTGAAGCAGGCCGCGTACAGGTTGGGGGCCAACCGGATCAGCCGGGGAAGCTGATAGGCATCGGTCGCCTCCACATAACCTTCCCGGAGGCTCATCACGCCGCCACCTCCCGAGGGTCCGCCGGGGTCCGGCGCGGTGAGTGATCGGATGCGGTTGAAGCGCCGCTGGTGGACCAGTCGGTCGAGGCGTCGGGGTCGAGTCGGATCACGGCGGTGATCGGAAGCCCGAGGCCGGTCAGCGCCTCACGGCAGGCGGCGACCACCTCCTGCCGGTCCGGGCGGCGGGCATCGAAGATCAAGCCCGCCACGGTGCCGCTGTGGGCCACCTGCACCCCGGCAGCGCCGAGCCGCCGCCCGATCGCCAGGAGGTCGTCCAGGACTGGTTTGGGGAGGAAGCGTTGATTGATCCGCGCACTGGCGGTGGCCACCTTCCCCAACAAGGTCACGTCGCCGGTGGCGATGGCCCGGCGGATACCGGCCCGCAGCACCCGGAACGCCGCCACCTCGTCCGGGTGGTACTCCGCCGGACGGAATCGCAGCGTGTCCACCCGATCACCCGGCTGGGTGTTGCAGCCCACCACCAGCAGCGGCGGCAGTCGGTATCCGAGCTCCTCCAACACCACCCCGTCGCGGTGGGCGAACAGGACCACCCGATCGTCGATCATGATGGAGTCCGATGCGCACTCGGCCCGGACCGCCAGCCGTCCCTCCACCTCTCGGGGTAACCGCACCCCGTGGTAGTCCGCGACCGCGCGGATGGTGGCGGTGACGTCACTGGTGGACGATCCCATGCCCAGTCCGTGCGGGACATCGCTCGTGATCTCGATCTGACCGCCCTTGGCCGGGGCGGGGTGGGTCGCCAATTCCCGCAGGGTGAGGAGGGCTGCCCGGCGCACCTTGATCAGCTCGGGGGTACCGACGATCCCCCAGTGGTGCTGGCATGGGTAGAACACAGCCCGACTGCCCCGCTCCGGCATCGGCAGGGTGACCAAGGCTCGACGGAGCCGGCCGTGCTCGTCCTCGAACACTCCCTGCAACAGTTCCCCGTGGTGGGCCGGGGCGTACCCGACCCCCACTCTCGATCCGTCCGGCGCCGCTACCGCTGCCGGCCGAGGTCTCCGCAGGTACCGCACCGCAGGTCCCGAGCGTGTCCCGAGTCAAGCCGCCGGCTTCTGGATGGTGAAGATCAAGCTCTCGTGCTCATGCTCGTAGTCGCGGTAACCGGCGTGCGGCGGTTCCCACCAGCTCTGGACCTCGATCAGTTTGGCCGGCATCGCGACCGCGTCCAGGAGCGCGTCCAGGTCCTCCCGGTCGTAGAACCGGCAGTAGAAGTCGAAGTGGTCGATGTATTCCTTGGGGCCGATCTCCTTGATGTTCGGATCGGACACTTGGCAGTCATTCATCGTCCACATATTCGCCACGATATGGCCACCCGGTCGGAGGACTCGGTACATTTCCCGGAGCGCATCCTCCGGATTGGTGAGGTGCCCCAGGAGATCCCAGCAGAAAATGCCGTCCAACGAGTTGTCGAGCAGGCCGGTGGCAAACACGTTGGTTTCCGTGAATACCACCTGATCCCGGATCCCGGCCCGGAGGGCGACCTGCTCGGCGATCCGCATGCCGTTGAGAGAGGTGTCGCCGGCGAGCAGGATCGGAGCGCCGGCCGCCAGCGGGGGCAGGTTCCGGCCATCGCCGCAGGGGAGGTCCATGATGACCTTGGCGTCATGGGCGGCGAACAGCCGCGCGGCGGTCTCGGCGTAGGGCACCGGTGGGTCGCCCCACAGGTTGCCCTGGTCACCGATCACATCGGGCCGATAGGCGCTGTCCCACAACGGGATCGCGGCGGCGTCAGGGTCCTGAGAGCGGAGATCGGCGGTCACGACAGCCTCCGAAACAGTGAGGGCGGTAAATCGCATGGATCGCGCAGCCCGACGCTACGGTCTACCGACACTCTTGGCAACCGGAGCGATACCGGACTCCTGGTAATTCTTTGATCACTTCTAGTGATCAATGCAGGTGATCTATGTACCTCTCACAAACTGAAAGTGCCTCTCAGTTAGCTTTTGTCCTAAATCGGTCCGTCCGGATCGACTTATCCGCCGTTTAGGCCGATGCAGGGCGGTAACGGGCCACCTTACGTTACGGATTGCGGTTGCGGAAACACGCAAGCGCGTCGATCCGGTGACCATCAACATGGATGGACTTTTCTATGCGTCGATTCGTCAGCGACTCGGCTGAGTCGTACACGGTCGGAGTGGTCGACGTGGTCCGCTGGGAACAGTTCGGACTCGGCGACACCATGCCGTTCCAGGCGATGTGGTACACCGTCCCGCCGGCGTCGAGCAGCCCGCAAGACCGCCATCCGGAGCGGGAACTGTCAGTGGTGATCAGCGGTACCGCCCACGTGGAAGCCGGTGGCACCATCACCGAGGTGTCAGCGGGGCAGTGCTTCCTGTTGGAGAGCGAGGAGGCACACATCATCCACAACCGATCCAGCGACCAGCCGCTGTTCATCTTCACCACCTATTGGATGCCGCAGGAGCTGGCGGGCAGCGGTGCGGGTGAGGCAGCTGGGGAGGGGACATGACCGCATCCGGTCCGGAGTCGGTGGACCCGGGGGGCTCCGACCGCCGGGTAACGGTGATCGTCATCCCTCAGCCGACCGTGAACGGGCCACTGCACATCGGGCACCTGTCCGGTCCCTATCTGGGCGCGGACATCGCCGCCCGGGCGGCTCGTGCCCGCGGAGAACGAGTCCTCACCCTGGCCGGGATCGACGTACACCCCAACTACGTGCTCACCAAGGCCGAGCTCATCGGGATGGACGTGCACGAGATGGTGGCCAGGTACCGGGCCCAGATCCTGGCCGCATTCCGGGCCGCCCGCATCGGGTACGACGCGTTCCTGGATCCCCAGGACGCGGACTACCAGCAGGCGATCGCCGGCATGCTGCGGGAACTGGTGGAGCGCGGGACCATCCCGATGCGCCGGACCACCCTGCACCAGTGCGCCGACTGCGAACGCACCCTGCACCACTCGTACGTGGTCGGCACCTGTGTCATCTGCGGCACCGGCGCCAACGGCACCTCCTGTGAGGGGTGCGGCAGTCTGACCTCCGCCCAGAATCTGCGTGACCCCAGCTGTGCCCGGTGCGGCGGCAGTCCGCGCCCGATGGAGGTCACCATCCCCGTCCTGCCGCTGGAGGAGTACCGCTCCCGGCTGGTGGCCGAATGGTTGCAGGCGGAATGGCCGCCGCAAGTGCGCTCGATTCTGCAGCACTACCAACGCCAGCCCCTCCCGGACTACCCCCTGGCCTACCCCACCAACTGGGGGATCGAGTGCGATGGGCCGCTCGCCGGGATGCGCGTGGACTTCCCCACCGAGCTCGGTCTGAGCTACCTGTACGGCCCGGCCCGAGCCCTGCGGCCCCAGGCGACCACGTTGACCGAGCGGGTAGCCGCGTTCGAAGAGGTCGAGGGGATCTGGCACTTCAACGGGATGGACAACACCTTCTACTTCACGGTGCTGTACCCCGCCATCCTCGCCGCCGCGGGCGTGTCGGAGCCGAAGGCGCTGGGCGCCACCGTCAACGAGCTCTACCTGCTGGAGGGGCAGAAGTTCTCCACCAGCCGTAACCACGCGCTGTGGGCGGACGAGTTCCTGGAGAAGGAAGACCCGGAGTTGGTCCGACTGTACCTGTCCTGGGACCGACCGGACCGGTTCGAAAGCGACTTCACCCACGAGGCGTACCGCGCCTTCAGCGAATACATTCGTCCGCTGCTGGCGGGGGAAGCCACCCCCGGCGGACCACCTCGGGTGCTCGCCAATGCGGAACTGCTCCGGGCTGAGCATGCGCTGCAGCTGTCAGGGTTCGACTCCGGACTGGCGATCCGGTGTCTGATGTCGGCCCTCTCCGCGGGAGTGGGCACCGATTCACTGGTGTTAGCGGCCCTGGCCGGACGCGGCCACGAGCCACCAGTCCAGGAGTAGGTCCGATGCGCGTGTGCGTGGTGGGAGCTGGCCTGGCCGGATCACTGTTGGCGTGGCGGCTGGCTGCCACCATGCCCGCCAACGCCGTGGAGCTGATCACCGGCACCCATGGCGCCGTGGACGCGACCGCCGCCTCCGGCGGGGCGGTCCGCGTCTACGAGACCCACCCGGTGCAACGCCAGCTGGCCCTGGCCAGCCTGCGGGAACTGACCGACAGCCCGGTGCTGCGCCGCTGGAGTGGATTCCGCCCCGCCGAGTTCATATACCTCCAGGCGGGCGGGGCGGAGGTGGCGTCGGCCGTGGCCGAGGTCGAGGAGGCGTGGCCGGGAGCGGTCGAACCGCTGTCCAGAGACCAACTGCACCCCCTGGGATTCGCCGAGCTGCCCGCCGAGGCGGTGGCGGTCCGGGAGCGGCGGTCCGGCTACCTGTCGCCGACGCGCTGGCGGGAGGCGCTCCTCGCCGATGCGGTCGCGTGCGGAGCCCGGGTGGTGGCGGGCCGGCTCACCGGGGTGCGGTGTCCGGAGAACGGGCCGGTGGTCTGCCAGATCAACGGCCAGCCGCGTGAGTACGACCAGGTCGTGCTCGCCACCGGTGGTTGGACCGGAGCGCTGCTGGCCGCGTGCGGACTGCCCGCCAGCGGATATCGCACCAAGTCCATCCAGTACACCGTCTATCGCACCGGCTCCTGGCGGCCGGAGGCGTTCGCCGATGAGTTCACCGGACTGTATGGCCGGCCAGATCCGGACGGCCTGCTGCTAGGACTGGCCACCGACCAGTGGGACGTCCCGCCGGAGCGTCCGCCGGTCACCCCCTCGCTGCATCAACGGGCCCGTCACCTGGCCCAGCAGCGATTCCCCAGACTCCGGATCGGTGCGCCGGTCCGGACGGTCGGCGCCGTGGACTGCTACTGCGCCGACCCGGTGTTGTCGTTGCGACCAGTGCCCGACACCGGTCAGCGGCTGTTCACCTTCACCGGTGGTGCCGGTGGCGCGGTCAAGACCGCGCTGGCCGCCAGCCAGCTGGCGGCGCACCACTTATCCCGGTCGGGCTCCACGCCCGGCCAGGTCGCTGAGGCGCTCGGCGACCGTGCTAACCCCTTGCCTGTCGGACCCCAAAGAGGCCTGTCATGACTCACGACGCACCTAACCCTGTCCCGCGTTACCACACGGTCGGGGTCGGCGCTGGACCGAGCAACCTGAGCCTGGCCGCGCTGTTCCAGTCCGCCACGTCCGAGTCGATCGCATTGTTCGAGCGGGCGCCGGGGCCGAGCTGGCACAACCGGCTGCTGCACACGGGTGTGCGCATGCAGACGTCCTGGATGAAAGACCTGGTGTCGATGGTCGACCCGCGCCACGAGTTGACCTTCCTCAACTACCTGGTCACGACCGGGCGGCTGTTCGCGCTCATGAACGCCCAGTTCGATGTGATCCCGCGGCAGGAGTATGTGCGTTACCTGGAGTGGGCTGCTCGCCGCCTGCCCAACATTCACTACGGCGTGAACATCGATCGGATCGGGTTCGGCGAGGGCGGCTTCACCGTGTACTCGGACGGCAAGCCGGTGGCCACCTCCGAGCACCTGGTGATCGGAGTGGGGAGTCAACCGGTGGTACCCACCGAACTGGCCGGTCTGCCGGCGGAGCGTGCGTTCATCGCCGACGACTTGAACGACTGGTTGCCGCAGATGCGGGCGGACCTGTCCGCGCCGGTGGCGGTGGTCGGTGGCGGCCAGACCGGGGTAGAGGCCACGATGAAGCTGCTGAGCGAAGGCTTCACCAACGTCAAGTGGTTCGGACGCCGACTGTGGTTCGACACCATTGACGACTCTCCCTGCGCCAATGACGTCTACCGGCCGGCGCACGTGCAGTCGCTGCTGCGGATGTCCCCGGCGACCCGGCGCCGGGTCATCAAGGGGCTGAACCCGACCGGGCACGCCCTCACGCCCGGGGTGCTCCGCACGCTCTACCAAGCCAACTACGACCGGATGCTGGAGCTCGGTTACTTCCCGGTCACGCTCTACCCAGGTCGGAACGTGGTCGCCAGCCGGTTGGTCGGGGAGCAGGTGAGTCTGACCTGCCAGACACCGGAGTCTCAGGAGGAGCACCAGGTCAGTCGAGTGGTGATCGCCACCGGGCGCGCCAACACCCCGATCCCGTTCGACGACGAGCTGCGGGAGCGGATCGAGTTCGACGACTACGGCGAGTTGGTGCTGGAGCCGGACCTGTCGGTGCGGTGGAAGGGCATGAACGGTCACCAGATCTATGCCTTGAACCGGGCCCGCTACAGCCACGGCCTGACCGACGCGAACCTGACGTTGCTGCCGGTGCGGGCAGCGCTGGTGCTGAACTCGATGTTCGGGCGGGAGCTCTTCTCCATCAAAGATGAGCTGTGCCCGGTGAACTGGGGGTGAGGCCGATGGCGACTGTCACGCAGATCAACTACCAGGGGCGTCGGTTTCAACCCGCGGAACGGGACCAGCTCCCACCCGGAACCCCGGTCCCGACCGGTGTCTACCACCAGGACGGCCACCTGGTGTGGGCGGAGTTCTCCGGTGCCGGAGTGGAGGCCGGGCGGCTGGTAGGCCACTGTGATCACACCGGGGTGATCCAGGCGTCCTACTGTTGGGTCACCACCGACGGGCGGACCGTGGCCGGTCGCTGTGTGAGCAGCCCGACCATCTTGCCCGACGGGCGGATCCGGCTGACCGAGCGGTGGCATCGCATCGACGGCTCGTCCGGCGTGTCGTACATCGAGGAGGTGGTGGATCGGTGACCGGTCAGGCAGACCAGCGGTACGCCGTGGTGGTGGACCCGCTGGGCACCGGGCAGGACTACCCACTGGCGTTCCAGGAGGCGGGCGTACGCACGGTGGCGGTGCTGTCGTCTCCGGAACCGATCGCCCCATTCCGCTCCTCCTGGCATCCGGAACGGTTCGCGGCCGTGCACGTGTACGACGGGGACCTCGCCGGACTGGCCGAGACGCTCCGCGGCTACCAGCCGCTGTGCCTGATCACCGGCAGTGAACCCGGGGTGGAGTTGGCCGACGCTCTGGTGGAGCTGGTGTTGCCGGGCACCGGGAACGTGCCGGTGCCCCCGGGGCAAGCCTCCCCGCGCCGAGACAAGTGGGCGATGACCCAGGCGGTGCAGCGGGCCGGCCTGCCGCACATACGACAGATCTGTAGCGCTGACCCGGAGGAGATCGACGCCTGGCTCCACGAGACCGGATTGGCCGGTGGCCGGTTGGTGGTGAAGCCGCCCAAGAGCGCCGGCACCGATGATGTCCACTTCGTCGCCCCCGGGCAGGATTGGCGACCGTTCTTCCACCAGATCCTCGGCAAGGTCAACACGCTGGATCTCCGCAACGAGGCGGTGATCGTGGCCGAGTACGTGCAGGGCACCGAATACATGATCGATAGCTACTCGGTCAACGGCAAGCACGGCTTGGTGGATGTGTGCCGGTACGTCAAGTCCCAACGGGGGGACCGGATCGGGATCTACGACCTGGTGGAGTTCCTGCCGCCAGACCACGAGGCGATCCCGGAGGCGTGGGCGTACACCCAGCAGGTGCTGGACGCGGTCGGGATCCGGAACGGCTGCGCGCACGCCGAGGTGATGATGACCGCCGACGGCCCCAAGCTGGTGGAGGTGGCGGCGCGCCCGGCCGGCGGTGGCCATCAGATGATCACCAAGCTCGCCACCGGCAGTAACCACATCCTGCGCACGGTCGATCACGTGGTGCGGGGGGAATTCCACGAGAGCTACCAACTCATCCGGCACGTGTGCAGCGTGGTCATCAATTCGCCGGCGGCCGGGGTATGGCGTAACCCGGAGCTGTTCGCGGATGTGGAGTCGCTGCCCACGTACTGGGCGAAGCATTTCGAAGGGGTCGACGGCACTCCGGTGCCGCAGACCGTCGACTTCGTCACCTACTTGGGGTGGGTGGTGCTCGCCTCCCCGGACCACGCCGCGGTGCAGGCCGACTACCGCCGGCTGAAGAAACTCGAGAAGCAGATCGTCATCGCACCGGTGGAGGCAGGGCAGAACGATGGCTGACGACGTGGCGGTCCTCACGGAACTGAACGAACAGTTCATCGAGGCGGTCCGGCGCGGCTCCTGGGAGATGCTGGCGCCCCTGCTGTCGCCCGGGTTCTTCTTCCTCAACGGCGCCACCGGTGAGGTGGTGGAACGGGAACCGTACCGGCAGATGATCGAGAGTGGTCCGATCCCCGAGCTGGTGATCGACCAGGTGGTGGTCCGGGTGGAGGGGGATACCGCGGTCGTGTCTGCCCGCACCTCCGCCCCGTCCCGCCCCGGGCGGTACAGCCGCTACCTCGACACCTACGCCCGAGTCGACGGCGAGTGGCGCTGCACGCACGCCTGCGTCTGGTCGCTGGCCTGAGTGGCCGGGCACGGCGTACACCATCTGACTGCGCTCACCGTGCCGTACCGGTGCGGGGTCTCGCGCCCCGCACCGGTACGACGCTGGTCAGGCTAAGGCGCTGATCCGCGGGGCGCGGCCGTCTCCGCGTCCGCCTCGACCGGCTGCTGATGGAAGCAGCACCCGGCGGTACCGCCCTGGCTCATGTTCACCACATCCTGCTGTCCGCCGGGGACCCCCACCACGGTGGCGCCGCCGTAGCCGCGGCTCACCGTGAACACTCCCCACCGCAGCAGCCAAGGTGTCAACTGGCGGCTACCGTCCAGCGTGGGGAACAGTTCCGGCACCGCCCGGATCCGCCGCTGCAGCACATACGGCCGATCCATGGCCGCCTCCAGCTGTTCCTGCCAGCTGTCCGGGTCGGTCCGCCAGCCCGGCACGATACCGGCGCCACCGTGCCCGCCGGTGGGTTTGAGGATCAGCTCCTCCCGGTGCGCGATCGCGTACTTGCGCAGATTGATCGTGGTGCCGTCGACGGTGACCGGCTCATCCCGCACCAACCGGGTCCACGGCAGCAGCCGATCCAACACCTCCCGCAGTTCCGGCTCGAACCGGTCCCGGTAGGCCTCGTCGGACAACATGGCCAGGCTGGCTTTGCTGCCGAACAGCTCGGCATCCATCGGGGTGAACATCGTCACCTCACCCCGCTCGACCGCGGCCAGCACCGGCTCGATCAGCCCCGGCCCCTCCGGTGAGAGCAGATCCTCCAGGAGGAAGATCCGGTAGAGCACATCCACCGGTCGCTCCCCGACCCACACCCGGCCGTCCGCGAACCGCAACTGGCCCAGGTGGCAGGGGATGACATCCAGCCCATGCGGCGCGAGCGCCGCGGCGCTGTGCTGCAGCTGCGCCTCCAGTTGGACGAAACTCTCCGGCCAGTCCACCGCCGCCACCACCGGGCGGGCGTCGGCCGGCAGGCCGCACTCCTCCCGCAGCGTATCCACCATGGCCGCCAACGTGTCCACGTATGACAGCCGGTGTTCCGCGACGAAGCTGGCGATTCCCGGATGGGTGAGCAGGCTCCGGTTGAGCATCGCGGTGTCCAGGCCGCCGACCGCGCTGCCCTGGTTGAGCTCCATCAACCGAAACCCGTCCCCGTCGTGATACATGTCTGCCCGAGCTAGCCGGGTGGGGGTGGCGCGCCGACCGCGGACTACCGCCTCCACCTGCGGCCCGGTCAACCCGGCGGCCCGGGCGAACGCCGCCATGTCCCCACCGAACAACCGGTCGGGCAGGCTGGCCAACGCCTGGTGGAGCCGCTCCAGGTCAGCGGCTAGTTGCGTGGTCTCGGCGGCGGAGAGGAACACCGGCCGGCTCAGGCACCGGCCCTCGTAGCTGGCCGCGGCCAGGTCGAAGCCCTGCCGGGCGGTCTCGGTGAGTTCACCAGCGTCCATCCCGCCGTCGGCTACCAGATCCAGATAGCGGGCGGTGATCTGATTTCGGGCCATGGGGCAGCTCCTCCACGGTGGTGTCGGACATGGGGACATATGCGGGTGTGGGGACGGGGGCGCGCTTGTGACGCGCCCCGTCCCCACACCCCCTACTGAGTGGTTACGGGAGGGAAAGTGATTAGCCGGTGACCGTCACCCGGAGCAGCTGACCGTTGCCGCCCAGGCTGGCGGAGTGGTTGGTCACATAGAACACACCGTTGCCGACGTGGATCACCCCACCGGGGGTGTGCAGGCCGTCCAGCAGGGTGGTGATGGAGCCGTCCTGCTCCACCCGCAGCAGCTTGCCTTCCCGGCCGCCCGGGTAGTAGTCGTTGGCGAACTGCAGCACGATCATCCGACCCTGCTCGTCGAAGGTGATGCTGGAGGTGTCGTACAGACCCTCGACCACGAGGCTCAGGTTGCCCTGCCGGTCCAGTCGCCAGATCCGGGCGTTGGGTGCGGGGCTGAACGCCGCCGACAGTTCCCCGATGTAGTAGGCGCCGTCCGGGCCGACGGTCACGCTCATCGGCACGCCTTCCCAGTTGTCGCCGGTCTCGTCGATGTAGTCCGGGATCACCGCCAGGGTGCTGACCCGGCCGAACAGGTCCCGCCGGGCGATGAAGTTGCCGGCCGCGTCGGCCACCACGACGTCCAGGCCGTCGGTCGTCACCCCGTACGGGTTGGTGTCGATGAAGGCCGGGTGCGGGTTGACGTTCTCCTCGTACTCCGCGAAGTCCGCCAGTTCGATGATGTGGTTGCCGGTGATCACCAGGCTGGCGGTGGCCAGGTACCGCGCCTTCGGGTGGTGCGACGCCAGCTCGTCCCGGAAGGACAGCGGACCGGACAGGCCGAAGACCGCTACCGGGGAGCCGGTGCCGAACGGCAGCGCCACGTCGTGGATCCCGAGCACCACTTCGTACCCGATCGGTGCGATGTCCGGCGCCCAGATCGACGGCAGCCCGGTGACGATCCGGCGGCTGGGCAGCCACCAGTTCTCCGAGTACTGGTAGATCGAGCCGCTTTCGCCGTAGCAGTACCGGCTGCCGCCGAAGCCCGCCGCGCAGGCGCCGTTGTTCTCCGCCGCGACGCCCGCCTCCGCGATCAGCACCCGGCCCAGGGCCGCGTCATAGGTGAGTCCACGGGGGACGTTCAGGCCTTCGACCACGACCTCGACGGTGACCTGGGGGCCGTCCGCCGCGGCGGGCGCCGCCGGCGCCAGGGTGACCGCCAATGCGGTGGCTGCTGCCCCCGCGAGCCAGGCCAGCCGTTTTGTGCGTTTCATCCGATACCTCCGTGCGAGGGGTCGTTACGCCTTGTCACACTATGGCTGTGCCCGTCTGGGTGATCAGGCCCGTTCGGTCGTTGTTGCGGGCCCGGTCAGTCAGTCTGATGTCGACTACCAGCGGACCCCCTAGTCCGGCCGACCGGTCTGGGCGGCGGAAGCGGCGAGCCGGGCCCGCTCGGGTGGCTGATCGCCCCTAGGCCGACCCGAGGGGGACTACGCCGGCCATCCAGCCGGCCCGGGGAGGGCGCGTGCGGATTGGCAGCCAGGCGGGCGACGCCGGTAGGCTCGCTGCGGTGGACGTTCCCCAGTTGTTGGCCATCAGCGATCTGCACGTCAGCCACGCCGACAACCGGCCGGTGGTGGAGTCGCTGCGCCCCGGCAACCCTCAGGATTGGTTGATCGTGGCCGGGGACGTGGCGGAGCGGGTGAGCGATCTGGAGTGGGCGCTCGGGTTGCTGCGGGAGCGGTTCGCCACGGTGGTGTGGGTGCCCGGTAACCACGAACTGTGGACCACGCACCGGGACGAGGTGACGCTGCGCGGGGTCGAGCGGTATCAGCACCTGGTCGAGGTGTGCCGACGGCTGGGGGTGGTGACCCCGGAGGATGAGTTTCCGGTGTGGACTGGTCCGGGAGGACCGGTCCGGATCGCCCCACTGTTCCTGCTCTACGACTATTCGTTCCGGGCGCCGGGGGCCCGCACCAAGGAGGAGTCGCTGGCGTTGGCGCGTGAGGCCGGGGTGGTCTGCACCGACGAGTACCTCCTCCACCCGGACCCGTACCCCACCCGGGATGCCTGGTGCCGGGCCCGGGTGGCGGCCACCGAGGCCCGGTTGGCCGCCTGTGATCCGGAGATCCCGTTGGTGCTGGTCAACCACTGGCCGCTGGTACGGGAACCGACCCGGGTGCTGCGCTACCCCGAGTTCGCGCAGTGGTGCGGTACCGAACTGACCGCCGACTGGCACACCCGGTTCTGGACCGCGGCGGTGGTCTACGGGCACCTGCACATCCCCCGTACCACCATCCACGATGGAGTGCCGCACCTGGAGGTGTCCCTGGGCTACCCCCGGGAGTGGCGGGCCCGTGGTCTGCCCTCCCCACTGCTGCGGCCGGTGCTGTCGGTGGCGCGCGAGGCACGAAAGGCGCGGGTGTGATCGAGGAACTGCTGCCGCCGGTGGTCCAGTGCGTCGAGTCCCGCCAGGACGTGCCCGACCCGGTGCTGTTCCCGGTCGAAGCCGCCCAGGTGGCGGGAGCGGTGGACACACGCCGGCGCGAGTACGCCACGGTCCGGCACTGTGCCCGGCAGGCACTGGCGGCGCTGGGCCTGCCGCCGGTGCCGCTACCCCGGGGAGAGCGGGGCGCCCCGTGCTGGCCGGACGGGGTGGTCGGCAGCCTCACCCACTGCGACGGCTACCGGGCCGCCGCGGTGGCCCGCGCCAGCGCGCTGGCCAGCGTCGGCATCGACGCGGAACCCCACGCCCCCCTGCCGGACGGGGTGCTGTCGTTGGTGGCGCGGCCGGAGGAGCAGAGCCAGCTGGCCACCCTGGCGGCCCGCCACCCGGAAGTGGCCTGGGACCGGTTGCTGTTCTGCGCCAAGGAAGCCATCTACAAGGCCTGGTATCCGTTGGCGCGCCGGTTCCTGGACTTCTCGGAGGCGACGGTGACCCTGACCCCGGACGGCACGTTCACCGCCCGGCTGCTGGTGCCCGGCCCCGTCCTGCCCACAGGTGAACTGACCGGCCTGACCGGCCGGTGGCTGGTCCGGGACGGGCTGGTCCTGGCCGCGACCACCGTCGACGGTGGATGACGGTCCGTCGACCGGCTACGGTTGCCGGCATGCGGATTCGGGTCATCGACGCGTTCACCGATCGCCCCTTCGCCGGTAATCCCGCCGCGGTCTGTCTCCTGCCCGGCGACCGTTGGCCCGATGAGCGGTGGATGCAGGCGGTGGCCGCGGAGATGAACCTGTCCGAGACCGCGTTCGCGCACCGCCTGCCACCGGGGGCGGAGGCGGATTGGGCGCTGCGGTGGTTCACCCCGACGGTGGAGGTGGATCTGTGTGGGCACGCCACCCTGGCCACCGCCTACGCGCTCGCCACCGACCAGGGGCCGGGCACGGTCCGGTTCGCCAGCCGCAGCGGCGTGCTGGTCACGCACGCCCACCCCGACGGTCCGGTCACCCTCGACTTCCCGGCCGCGACGGTGGCGCCGCAGCCGGCACCGGCTCCGGACGGGTTGGCCGCGGCCCTGGGCGCCGACCCGGTGGCGGTCCACCCCACCGGTTCCCTGGGGGACCTGCTGGTGGTGCTGGCCGACGCAGCGGCGGTGCGGGCGCTGACACCGGACCTGGCGGCGGTGCGGGCGCTGTCGGTCCGGGAAGGGATCCGGGGCGTGATCGTGACCGCGGCGGCTGATCCGGGCGCCGACCACGATTTCGTGTCTCGATTCTTCGCCCCGGCGGTGGGGGTGCCGGAGGATCCGGTGACCGGCTCCGCGCACACCGCGCTCGCCCCGTACTGGGCGGCTCGGCTGGGGCGCTCCCAGACGGTCGGCTTCCAGGCATCGGCGCGCGGCGGCCGGGTCGAGGTCACGGTGGCGGGGGACCGGGTACGGCTGACCGGCCGGGCGGTCACGGTCCTGGACGGCACGCTGCACGCCCACGGTTGACCGGGAAGGTCGACCGCGGCTGATAGAAAAAGCCGGTGGAGGTCGGGGGGCGAATGCGGGAACGGGCCGAGGCGGTGCTGCGGCGGCTGGCCGGGGACTCGGCCCGACTGCGGGACGACCAGTGGCGGGCGATCGAAGCACTGGTCCGGGACCGGCGTCGGGTGCTGTGTGTGCAGCGCACCGGCTGGGGCAAGTCGGCGGTCTACTTCGTGGCCACCGCGCTTCTGCGCGCCACCGACCCGGCATCGGTCGGCCCGACCGTGATCATTTCGCCGCTGCTGGCGCTGATGCGCAACCAGGTGGCCGCGGCGGAGCGGGCCGGGATCCGGGCCCGGACCATCAACTCCGCCAACCCGGAGGAGTGGGATGAGATCACCGGCGAGATCCACGCCGGGCGGCTGGACGTGCTGTTGATCTCCCCGGAGCGGCTCAACCACCCCGAGTTCCGGGACACGGTGCTGCCGAAACTCGCCGCCAGCACCGGTCTGCTGGTGGTGGACGAGGCCCACTGCGTCTCCGACTGGGGGCACGACTTCCGCCCCGACTACCGCCGCCTGCGCACCTTCCTGGCCCACCTGCCGCCGGACACCCCGGTGCTGGCCACCACCGCCACCGCCAACGCCCGGGTGGTGGCCGACGTGGCCGAACAGCTGGATCCGGTCGGCGAGGCGCTGGTGCTGCGAGGGCGGCTGGATCGGCGGTCGCTGCGGCTGGCGGTGCGGGAGCTGCCCGATCCCGCCCACCGGCTGGCCTGGCTCGCCGACCACCTGGCCGAACTGCCCGGCTCCGGCATCATCTACACCCTGACCGTGGCGGCCGCGGTCCAGATCGCACAGTTCCTGCGGGCCCAGGGGCACGCGGTCGCCTCCTACACCGGGCAGGACGACGACGCCGACCGCCGGGCCGCGGAAGCGGATCTGCTCGCCAACCGGCTCAAGGCGCTGGTGGCCACCTCCGCGCTGGGGATGGGGTTCGACAAACCGGATCTGGGGTTCGTGGTGCACATGGGCGCTCCACCGTCGCCGGTGGCCTACTACCAGCAGGTGGGGCGGGCCGGTCGCGCGCTGCCGGAGGCGTGGGCGGTGCTGCTGCCGGGGGCGGAGGACGCGGCGATCTGGCGTTACTTCGATTCGTTGGCGTTCCCGGACGAGCCGCAGGTGCGGGCGGTGCTGTCGGCGTTGACCTCGGCCGGGCGGCCACTGTCGACCGCCGCCTTGGAGCCGCGGGTGGACCTGCGGCGAGGGCGACTGGAGATGCTGTTGAAGGTGCTGGACGTGGACGGCGCGGTCCGGCGGGTGCGGGGCGGCTGGGAAGCCACCGGCGCGGAATGGCGCTACGACCACCAGCGGTACGTCCGGATCGCCGAGGCCCGCCGGGCGGAGCAGACGGCGATGCGGACGTACGTGACCACCTCCGGTTGCCGGATGGCGTTTTTGCGCGCCTGCCTGGACGACCCGGAGCCGGAGCCCTGCGGCCGATGCGATCGGTGTCGCGGCCCGCTGGTGTCCGCGGCGGTGTCGGCGCATAGCCATGCGGCCGCGGCGGCGTTCCTGGGTCGGCCCGGGGTGGTGCTCGCCCCGCGCCGGATGTGGCCGACGGGACTGAGCGCGGTGGGGGTGCCATTGTCGGGACGGATTCCGCCGGCTGAGCAAGCCGAGCCGGGGCGGGCGGTGGGGCGCCTGTCCGATCCGGGGTGGGGTGGCCGGTTGCGGGAACTGGTGGCCGAGGACGCACCGGACCAGCCGGCGCCGCCGGAGCTGCGGGAGGCGGTGGTGGCGGTGCTGCGGGACTGGGCGAAGGGGAGTGACCCGTGGCCGGCGCGGCCGGTGGCGGTGGTGATGGTCGACTCCGGTCACCGCCCCGAGCTGGTGACCAGTCTGGCCACGCATGTGGCCACGGTGGGGCGGCTGCCGCTGTTGGGCGCGTTACCGGTGGCGCCCCGCGCCGACCACGGACGAGCCAACAGCGCCCAGCGGGTACGGGCACTGCACGACGCGATCACTCTGCCTCCCGCGCTGGCCGCACAGGTGGCGGAGCTCACCGGCCCGGTGTTGCTGGTGGATGATCTGGTCGACACCGGCTGGACCATGACCCTGGCGGCCCGGCTGCTGCGCCGCGCCGGAGCGCCCGCGGTGCTGCCGTTGGCGGTTGCGGTAGCGGCCTGACCCGGGCCACCGTCCGATGACGATGGCCCGGGTGGCAGTGGTCGATCACCTCTCAGTCTGTTGTGGACGTATCCGATGTGGAGGGATTACCTCGGCGGCGGTGGAGCAGCCGCCCCGGCTGCCACGGGGTGCCCAGGGCGGGCAACATCCACCGGTCCAGTCCGATCCAGCCGGCGTTGCGCCAGGCCAGGATCAACAGGATCGACACCAGAATCATCGCCGGGTTGATGCCGGCGGAGCCGGCGAACACGAACGAGAAGTTCAGCAGCGCGCCGAGCGTCGCCGCTGCGCCGGTGAACAGGCCCAGGAGCAGCAGTACCCCGATGACCAGTTCACCGACGGCCACCAGAGGGCCGAACCAGGGGTGGGCGGTGTCGCGGATCCACTCCAGGAACCCCACGTACCACCCGTACGCCACGTCCGGATGCGGCCCTTCCGAGGCCTGCACCGCCCGGGCGGCGAAGCCGGCCACCGCGTCGCCGACCCCGACGTCGTCGGTGCCGCGTACCCAACCGATGTTGCCGTCACCGGTGAATCCGTAGGCCGGGTCACCCCACTGCCAGAACTTGAGGGTGAGCTGGCCGCCGAACACTTTCTCCCAACCGGCCCGGAACCATTCCCAGCCGAGCCACAGTCGCGCCACCAGCCAGATCCAGCTGGCGCTGCGGGAAGCGAATAGCCATCGGGCGACAGGGGGTTCGGCGAAGTATCCCGGATCGGAGATCCGGCCGGTGGATGCGGTTGTGGTCATGATGACCTCCCGTCCCGCGGGGATCGCCCGCGTCACCGGATGGAGATGATGGACTGTCCTTATTGCTCCATCCTGCCCTTATTCTAGCCCTTGCCCGGAGGAGAAGCAGTGAATCAGGGCACGTCCCCGCCCCCTGGGCACGGACGTAGTCGGGGCGACGGCGGTCGGCTGGTGGAGGTTCCCGGTCGGGATCCCGGGGAATCTCACTCGGGGGTGGGAGTACCCACGGGAATGGTTGACCAGTCAAACAAGTTGTCCTGAGGGAGGTCCGGCTGGGGGAGGAGTCAAGATGCAGTTCGGCGTGTTCAGCGTCGGGGACGTGACGGTCGACCCAACCAACGGGCGGATGCCCACCGAACATGAACGGATCACGGCGATGGTGACGATCGCCTTGAAGGCGGAAGAAGTCGGGCTCGACGTATTCTCGACGTATTCGCCACCGGTGAGCATCACAACCCACCGTTCGTGCCGTCCTCGCCCACCACCATGCTCGGGTACATCGCGGCCCGCACCGAGCGGTTGCTGCTCTCGACGGCCACCACCCTGATCACCACCAACGACCCGGTCAAGATCGCCGAAGACTACGCGATGTTGCAGCATCTGGCGGGCGGTCGGGTCGACCTGATGCTGGGGCGAGGGAACACCCCACCGATGTATCCGTGGTTCGGCCAGGACATCCGGAACGGTATACCGCTCGCGATCGAAAACTACGCGCTGCTGCACCGGCTGTGGCGGGAGGACGTGGTGGACTGGGAGGGGCGGTTCCGCACCCCGCTGCAAGGATTCACCTCCACCCCCCGCCCACTGGACGGGATCCCGCCGTTCGTGTGGCACGGCTCCATCCGCAGCCCCGAGATCGCCGAGCAGGCGGCGTACTACGGGGACGGATTCTTCGCCAACCACATCTTCTGGCCGCCGGAGCACACCCGGCGGATGGTGGGGCTGTACCGACAGCGGTTCGAACACTACGGCCACGGTGCGGCCGACCAGGCCATCGTCGGGCTCGGGGGACACGTGTTCATGCGGAAGAACTCCCAGGACGCGATCCGGGAGTTCCGGCCGTACTTCGACAACGCCCCGGTGTACGGGCACGGGCCGTCGCTGGAGGAGTACATGGCCCAGACCCCGCTGACCGTGGGCAGCCCCCAGCAGGTGATCGACCGGGTGCTGTCCTTCCGGGAGTACGTGGGGGACTACCAGCGGCAACTGTTCTTGATCGACCACGCCGGACTGCCGTTGAAGACCGTGCTGGAGCAGCTGGACTTCCTGGGGGAGATCGTGCCGGTGCTGCGGGCCGAGTTCGCCCGGCTCAAACCACCGCACGTACCGGAGGCACCGACCCGTGCGTCCTTGAAAGCGGCCCGGGACGCCGCCGCCACGGAGGTGGAACGGTGAGTGACACGACCGCGCCGACCCGGACCGTGGCGGTGGTCTCGGCGGGCCTCAGCCAGCCCTCGTCCACGCGCATGCTGGCGGATCAACTGGCCGCCGCCACCCGGGACGCGTTGACGGAGCGGGGCGTGCGCGTGGAACTGCCCGTGGTGGAGGTGCGGGACCACGCCCACGCGGTGGTCGACCACACCCTCACCGGATTCCCCCCAGCGGGGCTGGAACCGGTGATGACCACCCTGACCAGCGCGGACGGGCTGATCGCCGCCACCCCCACCTTCAACGCCTCCTACAGCGGGTTGTTCAAGACCCTGTTCGACCTGCTCCCCGAGGATGCGTTGACCGGGGTACCGGTGCTGATCGCCGCCACCGGGGGCACGCCCCGCCATTCCCTGGTGCTGGATCACGCGCTGCGGCCGCTGTTCTCCTACCTGCGGGCGGTCGTGGTGCCCACCGGGGTGTTCGCCGGCCCGGACGACTGGGCCGGCGGGGCCGCCGAGGGGCTGTTGCGGGAACGGATCAACCGCGCGGCGACAGAGCTCGCCGACGAGGTCGCCCGCCGCCCACCCCGCCGCCCCACCGACCCGTTCGCCCTCCCCGCCAGCTTCGAGGAGCTGCTGGGCAGGGGTGGCCAGTCCTGACCAGCCCCCGTTGGCGGCGCGCGGGACGGCCACACCGTCGGCGGCATCCGGGCCGCCGTACGCTGGAGGACGGAATGCCGACATCGCCGGCAGAGACTTGGAGGAGTTCATGAGCACGCCCGTCCGCCGCCCGGAGGCGGTCACCTTCCGCGGCACCCCGATGACCCTGCTGGGCAATGAACTGAAGGTCGGTGACCCGGCCCCCGACTTCACGGTGCTGGCGCAGGACCTGTCCCCGATCACGCTGGCCTCTACCGGCAGCGGAGTGCGGGTCTTCTCCGTCGTCCCCTCGCTGGACACCGGGATCTGTGACCTGCAGACCCGCCGGTTCGTCGAGGAAGTGGCGAAACTACCGGGCACCTCGCTGCTGACGGTCTCGGTGGACCTGCCGTTCGCCCAGAAGCGGTGGTGCGGCGCGGCGGGCCACCCGGAGGCCCGGACCGGCTCGGACCACCGGGACCTGTCGTTCGGGCTGGCGTACGGCGTGGTGATCGAGGAGCTGCGGCTGCTGGCCCGGTCGGTGTTCGTGGTCGACGCCGACAACCGGATCGCCTACGCGGAGTACGTGCCGGAGGTCGGGCAGCACCCGGCGTACGAGGCGGCGCTGGCCGCCGCCCGCCAGGCGCAGGCCGGCAACTGAGCCCAGTCAAGGAACACATCGGCGGCGGCCCGACTCGGGCCGCCGCCGAAGTCGTTTTGGCGACCCGACTACCACTCCTACCGTCCGCGCCGACGGTAAATCCCTTGATCTGACCATAGCTATCCGGCCGGGGCGCCTCCATGCTGAGCAGATCAGCTGCGGAGATCCACACCGGTGCGGCCACCGGGGCGGGATCCCGCGAGGCAGAACGGAAGGTAGGAGACGCATGACCGTACGACGAACGGTGGGGTCCGGGTGCGCTGGCCTGGCGGCGCTGGCACTCGCCGTCCCGCTGGCGCTGCTGCCCGCCGGGCCGGCCGCCGCGATCGGGCTGGGTGGTTCCCTGAGCGGCGACTCCGCGGGCCTGGGCACCGGCGCCCCCGACGCCGCCGCCCCGGTCGAGACCAAGCTGACCGCGGCGGACGGCGCCCACGGCGACCTGTTCGGACAGTCGGTGGCGTTCGACGGGGACACCGCACTGATCGGCGCCCCCGGCGTGGACGTCAACGGCCAACAGGACCAGGGGGCGGCGTACGTGTTCACCCGCACCGGGGACGGCTGGGTGGAGCGGCAGAAACTCCTCGCTCCGGACGGTGCAGCCAGGCACGAGTTCGGGTTGGCGGTGGCGTTGGCCGGCGACACCGCGGTGGTCGGCAGCCGGACCGCCAACTCGGTCTACGTGTTCGGCCGCCAGGACGGGCAGTGGACTCTGCAGAGCCAGCTCACCCGGCCGATCGGCGCCCCCAACGACTACTTCGGTTCCGCGGTGGCGTTGTCGGCCGACGGGAACACGCTGGTGGTCGGCGCCGACGGGGAGGACGTCGACGGCAACGTCAACCAGGGGGCGGCGTACGTGTTCACCCGCACCGACGGCACCTGGCACGGGCCGACCCGACTGCGGGCCAGCGACGCCCACGCCTGGGCGGTGTTCGGTGTGGACGTGGCGATCTCCGCCGATGGTCAGTCCATCCTGGTCGGTGCCGAACTGGGGCACGTGGGTGACACCCAGTACCAGGGCAAGGCGTACGTGTTCACCCGCTCCGGCGATACCTGGGTGGAGGAGGCGATCCTGGCGGCCGACGACGGCGCGGCCAACCAGCGGTTCGGTGCCGCAGTGGCACTGGTCGGGGACACCGCGCTGATCGGGGCGTACGACGCTGGCGCCGCCTACATCTTCCAGCGGGACGGGGACACGTGGCGCCAGCAGGCGAAGCTGACCGGTTCCCAGTCCAGTGTGGGGGATCTGTTCGGCCGGGCGGTCGCGCTGTCGGACACCGGGCACACCGCGGTGATCGGTGCCCCGCAGACCGGGGACTTGACCGGCGCCACCTACGTGTTCACCGGGACCGGGGATGACTGGCAGGAGCAGGCCGTGCTGACCGCCAGCGACCAGGAATTCAACCACCAGCTCGGCGCCGCGCTCGCGATCGAGGACGGCACGGTGCTGGCGGGGGCGTGGACCTCCCGGGTGGCGGGGACCGTCAACCAGGGTTCGGCGTACGCGTATCAGCTGGACCTGGTGGAGCCGGTGCCACAGGTCACGGTGGAGCCGGGTGACCTGGCGCTGACCGTGACGGAAGGCGAGCAGGCCACCGCGTCCCTGACCATCGGCAACCCCGGCGGGCAGGAGTTGACGTGGCAGGTGGTGAGTGCGGACGGTGCGTGCGCGACGGCCGCGCCGGTACCGTGGCTGTCGGCCACCCCGGCCGCCGGCACCACCGCGCCGGGAGAGCACCACCGGGTCACGGTCACGGTGGACGCGACCGAGTTGACCGAGGGGGAGCACCGCGCGCAGCTGTGTGTGACCAGCGACGCCCCCGCCACCCCGGTGGTAGCGGTGCCGGTGACGGTCACCGTCACCCCGGGGGCCGCGCCGGCGGTGTGCGACCGCACCATCAGCGGGGTGCACGCCGGTCCACTGACGGTGACTGAAGGTGTCACCTGCCTGGCCGCCGGTGCGCACGTACTGGGGGAAGTGAACGTGGCCGACGGCGCCGGCCTGGTCGCCACCGCCGCGGTGATCCAGGGCCCGGTGTCGGCCCTGGGGGCCAGCCGGGTGGAGCTGTCGTTCAGCCAGGTGACCGGCCCGGTGCTGGTCAGCGGCGCCGCCGCGCGGGTGTGGCTGTTCGGCAACCAGGTGACCGGCGCGGTCACCCTGGTGGCCGGGGTCACCAGCGAGGCGGCGGTGGTCAGCGGCAACACCGTGATCGGGTCACTGTCCTGTTTCGGCAACACGCCCGAGCCGGTCAACGTGGGGTTGAGTAACACCGCCACGGCCGGCCGGTTCGGCCAGTGCGCGTCCCTGTGAGGTGACGGCCGGTGGGGGTTTCCGTGGGGCCGCCCGTGGGAGCCCCCACCGGTCCGTTCACTGCGGTCGGTGGTTTATCCCCGCCTGGCCACTCCG